>Ga0256405_10006023_pt1 | contig 19969 bp, 16 predicted proteins | sample RumenRJG_02DNA_FD_189096 | JGI IMG/M metagenome (GOLD analysis project Ga0256405, IMG submission 189096) | Bovine rumen microbial communities from Lethbridge, Alberta, Canada - RJG_02 | ecosystem: Host-associated > Mammals > Digestive system > Stomach > Rumen | place: Canada: Alberta... | reverse complement strand
GGAAGCAGCATCGGCATCCATATCTATGATATGGACAACGAGACCAGGACGCTCGTCGAGCGGGATGTGGTTCCGGTTCACAATTCTTCTTATCTCACAAAGTCCAGAAGCGGAGAGTACCTGTATTCGATCGCGGATGAGGGTGTTGAGGTTCTGAAGATCGAAAAGAACGGTGACCTGACGCCGATCAATAAGGTGAATATTGACGGGATGAGAGGGTGCTACCTCTCGACGGATGTATCGGGCAAGTTTCTGTTCGTCGGCGGTTACCATGACGGAAAAGTCACAGTGGTGCATACGCACAAGGACGGACGTCTCGGTTCTGTTCTGGACGGCGTGTTTCATCAGGGAATCGGGTCTGTCGCGGAGCGAAACTTCCGTCCGCATGTCAGCTGCGTGATCCCGACGCCGGACGACAAGTATCTGTGCGCTGTGGACAATGGCGTTGACCAGGTCAAGATCTATAAGGTGACCCCGGTAACCGGCAAGCTGCATCTGTACAGCATCCTGCGGCTTCCGCTGGAATCGGCCCCCAGGCTGATGGTGTTTTCGAAAGACGGAAGGTATGCGTACATCAATTGTGAGATGACGAACAAGATCTACGCTTTTCGATATGACGGAAGCGGAAAAGAGCCCCGCTTTGAAAAGATCCAGGTTGTGCAGAGCATGTATGATGACAAGGACGTGTCCTCTGCCAGCTGTGCGCTGAAGGTGTCTCCCAGCGGAAAGTATCTGTATTGCTCCAGCGCCGGAGAAAATTCTGTCGGAATCTTCCGGATCAATCAGGAAACGGGAATCCTGTCGAAGATCCTGATTCTCCCGATCAGCGGAGGCTATCCGAAGGATATCGACGTTTTCCCGGATGAGAAAACCATGATCGTGCTTTGTCATGAATCCGGGTATATGCGGTTCTTCACGATCGATTATGAAAAGGGAACCCTGGTCATGAAGGGGAAGCAGCAGTATGTGGAAACGCCCAACTGCATCCTGATCTCCCAGACGGAAGAATAATCTGCAGGAAAGAAAATGATTCTGAAAACGATGTCCGTTCAGGCAGTGCGCCTGAATCGACATCGTTTTTTTCTTTGCGTTTCTTAGCACCTGGACTGCAGGACTCTTTTTCGCTTGACATATACGCGTGAACCTCTATAATCGAACTTGTGCGGTTTAGTAAAACTGAATTTTCTGTTTAATTTTACTGAATCCATTCACTTTCCCGTGCGGATTCCGTTCGGCTGTATATGCGGAATCTGCCACTGACTTCAGAGGGATATCCGCTCCGGCAGTGCGGAACGGAAAAAAACGGAGATAGAAAACCATGGAGATCGGCCGAAAGATAAAAAGACTGCGTGTCGGGCTGAACCTGACACAGGAAGAACTTGCAGATCGGACAGAGCTGTCCAAGAGCTTTATTTCACAGGTCGAGCGGGATCTCACATCCCCTTCCATTGCCACCCTGGTAGACATCCTTCAGGCGCTGGGCACGGATCTGAAAGAGTTCTTCGACGATGAGACAGACCGTCAGGTCGTATTTCACGATGCGGATTACTTTGAGAAGCAGGACGAGGAGACCGGAACGCTGACGGAATGGATCATTCCCAATGCACAGAAAAATGAAATGGAGCCGATCCGCATTACCCTGAAGCCCGGCGGAAGAACAAGAGCGGAAGATCCTCATGAAGGGGAACTGTTCGGATATGTACTGTCCGGAAACATCACGATTCACATCGGACAGCAGACCCATCGTGCCAGGAAAGGAGAGTCCTTCTATTTTCGTCCGACGGCACGGCATTACATTGAAGCGGCAGCAAAGAGCGGTGCTTCCTTTATCTGGGTAAGTACACCTCCAAGCTTTTGAAGAGATACGGCATCTGTCCGTTCTCCGTCATATATACACAGATAAGGCAGGAAAGGAACTACAGACTATGAGCAACAGGCTGATCGATCTTCAGCACATTACCAAGGCGTTTGACGGGACCACGGTTCTTGATGACATGAATCTGTACATCCGGGAGAATGAGTTCCTGACGCTTCTCGGACCTTCCGGCTGCGGCAAGACAACCACACTTCGGATTCTGGGCGGATTCGAGACGCCGGATGAGGGCAGGGTGATCTTTGACGGACAGGACATCACCTCCCTTGCGCCGAACAAACGTCAGCTGAACACGGTATTCCAGAAGTATGCGCTGTTTACGCACATGTCTGTGGCAGATAATATTGCGTTCGGACTCAGAATCCGGAAAAAGTCAGAGGATTACATCAGGGAGAAGATCCGTTACGCGCTGAAGCTGGTCAACCTGGAGGGATACGAAGACCGCTCGCCGGACTCCCTCTCCGGAGGACAGCAGCAGAGAATTGCAATCGCGCGCGCGATTGTCAATGAACCGAAGGTGCTCCTTCTGGATGAACCGCTGGGCGCTCTGGATCTGAAGCTGCGCCAGGATATGCAGTATGAACTGATCCGCCTGAAGAATGAACTCGGCATCACCTTCATCTACGTGACGCATGATCAGGAGGAGGCCCTGACGATGTCGGATACGATCGTCGTCATGAACCAGGGATACATCCAGCAGATCGGCACGCCGGAGGATATCTACAATGAGCCGCAGAACGCGTTTGTCGCGGATTTTATCGGCGATTCCAATCTGGTGGACGGAACCATGATCGAAGACAGGCTGGTGGAGATCTTCGGCGTAAGATTTGCCTGTGTGGATACGGGGTTCGGAACCAACAGACCCGTTGATGTCGTCATCCGCCCGGAGGACCTGGAGCTGACGGCATTGCCGGAGGGGGCAGAGCCGGGAAGTGAGGAATACGAGGAAGCGGCCGGCAGAATCACACAGATGAACCCCGGTTTTCTGGAAGGCATCGTGTCTCACGTGATCTTCAAGGGCATGCACTATGAGATGGAGGTCCGTGCACGCGGATTTGAATGGCTCGTTCTTTCCACGAGGATGTTCCAGGTCGGAACCAAGGTGCTGATGAGCGTAGATCCCTTCAATATTCAGATCATGAATAAGCCAGAGTCCGAGGATGAGAAGGCAGTGAATCCGGAAGGAGGAATCGGATGAAGAACTTCCGAAGACTTTGGCTGGACGGGCCGTATCTTCTCTGGACGGCAGCCTTCATTGTCATCCCGCTGTTTACGATTGTCTATTACGGACTCACTGACAAGACCGGCGCATTTACATGGGACAACATCCTGGCAATGGGTACGCTGGAACGGATGAAGGCGCTGATCCTGTCCCTGGTCCTGTCGCTGATCGCAACTGCAGTCTGTCTGGTGATGGCGTATCCGCTGGCACTGATTCTGACGAATCTGAAGAGCGGGGCGACCGGGTTCATCGTATCGATCTTCATTATTCCGATGTGGATGAATTCGCTTCTTCGCATTCTCGCCTGGCAGACGTTGCTGGAGAGAAACGGCGTGATCAATCAGATCCTTCAGGCGATGCATCTGCCGAAGCTGTATATCATCAATACCCCGTATGCCATCGCGCTGGGCATGATCTATGACTTTCTGCCGTTTATGATTCTGCCGATCTACAATTCGCTCCTGAAGCTGGACCCGAATGTGGTAAATGCGGCATATGATCTGGGTGCGAACAGATTTCAGACGTTCTGGAAGGTCATTTTCCCGCTGACACTTCCCGGCGTGATCTCCGGGATTACCATGGTGTTTGTTCCAGCGCTGACTACATTTGTCATCAGCGCGTTCCTGGGAGGTTCGAAGGTTCTCCTGATCGGAAATGTAATCGAGCAGCAGTTTACACAGGTGGGCGACTGGAATATCGGATCGGGGCTGAGCCTGGTGCTGATGGTATTTATTCTGATCTCGATGGCTGTCATGCAGCATTATGACAAAGACATCGCGGAAAACAAAACGGCACTGTAACGAAAACGCAGATTCCGGACAGCCTTCTTGCAAGAGGAGAAGGCCTTTGCCAAAACAGGCGCCTGCGCGGTCCGGAAGACAGAGGGCATACCATTGAGAAAGATACTTTCGAGGATCTACCTCATATTCATATTCATATTACTGTACGCACCGATCGCGGTGCTGATTGTCTTCAGCTTCAACAGCTCACGGACGCGGGCAAAATGGGGCGGCTGGACGCTTCAGTGGTATGTGCGGATGTTTCAGGACGCTGCCATTATGGCTGCACTGAGAAACACGCTGATCATAGCACTGCTGTCGGCTCTGATCGCGACCCTCCTGGGGCTGATGGCTTCTGTCAGCCTGCTGAATATGAAGCACAAGAAACGGAGCGTGGTGCTGAGCCTGATTGATATACCCATGCTGAACGCGGAGATCGTGACCGGCATCTGTCTGATGCTGATCTTCATCGCACTGGGACAATTCCTTTCCAGATGGGGCTATACGATAGAATTCGGATTCGCAACGGTACTGATCGGGCATATCACATTCAACCTGCCCTATACCGTCCTTTCCATCATGCCGAAGCTGCGTCAGATCAATACCAGCACATATGAGGCTGCACTTGATCTTGGGGCATCAAGGTGGCTGGCCTTTCGGAAGGTGATTCTTCCGGATATCCTGCCCGGTGTGCTGTCAGGATTTATGCTTGCGTTTACCCTGTCGCTCGATGACTTCGTAATCACCCACTTTACCAAGGGACCGGGATTCGATACGATTTCGACGAAGGTTTACACGGAAGTGCGAAAAGGAATCAAACCGGAGATGTATGCTCTTTCAACGCTGTTGTTTGTCAGCATCCTGCTGATTCTTCTGATCTTTGGGAGAGGACCGAAGAAAAAAGCAGCGTCAGAGCATCTGTCCCGCGTGTGATCAAGAACTAAGACAAAGACACATCGCCTGGCAGATTTGCCGGAGCGACTGAATCAGAACTGACAACAGATACCAGATAAACCGGAGGAAACACAATGAAGAAAATTGCTGCGGGTATTGCCATTGCCGCCCTGATTCCCACCCTTCTGACGGGGTGCATCCGTAAGGTGGAGGAAACACCGAAGGAGACGACTGCACAGCCGGCTTCGTCTGCTGACACGGAAGCTGTGAAAACCGCTGCCACTGAGGCGGATGGGAATCAGGCGTTAAAGGAAGCGACGGAGAAGGAAGAGAATACGAATGCTTCGACCGCGTCCGCCAAGGGCAGTGGTGAGGTTGTCGTATATAACTGGGGCGAGTATATCGATCCGGAGGTTCTCGATCAGTTTGAGGAGGAGACGGGAATCAAGGTCGTCTACGAGGAGTTTGAGACCAATGAGATCATGTATCCGAAGGTGGCGGCCGGCGCGGCAAACTACGATCTGATCTGCCCGTCCGACTATATGATTTCCAAGATGATCGAGCATGACATGCTTCAGCCGATCAACTTTGATCATATTCCGAACCTCAAGAATATTGATGAGACCTATCTGGAGCAGTCCAGGGGATTTGATCCGGATCTGCAGTACTCGATTCCCTACTGCTGGGGCACGGTCGGCATCCTCTATAACAAGAGCATGATCGAGGAGGGGGATGTCATTGATTCCTGGGAAGTGCTCTGGGATGAAAAGTACAAGGACAACATTCTCATGCAGGATTCTGTGCGGGATGCCTTCATGGTGGCGGAGAAACTGCTTGGATACGATATGAATACCGTCAAGGAAGAAGAGATCAAGGCCTGCACGGACAAGCTGATCGAGCAGAAGCCGCTGGTCCAGGCTTATGTTGTGGATCAGGTGAGAGATAAGATGATCGGCTCGGAGGCTGCGATCGGTGTGATCTATTCCGGAGAAGCAATCTATACCCAGAGAGAAAATGAAGATCTGGAATATGTGATTCCGAAGGAGGGCACAAATGTCTGGATCGACAGCTGGGTCATTCCGAAGAATGCAAGAAATGTCGAAAACGCGGAGAAATTCCTTAACTTCCTCTGCCGTGGTGACATCGCACTCAAAAACTTCGACTACATTACGTATTCGACCCCGAACAAAGCGGCCCGGGAAATGATCGAGGATGAGGAGATCCGTAATTCAACGATCGCATTCCCGACAGCGGACATGCTGAAGAACTGTGAGGTTTATCAGTATCTCGGCGAAGACGGAGACGCACTTTACCAGAAATACTGGGATAAGGTAAAATCCAGCTGAAAACTGCCGCTTCGTCCATAGCAGCGGCGTGCAGGGAACAGAAGGGATACAAATAACATGAAACTGATGAATAAACTGGAGAGAAAGTTCGGAAAGTACGCGATCCGGAATCTTCCCCTGATTATGATCCTGCTGGAGGTCATCGGCTACAGCCTCAGCGTTCTGGCACCGGGGGTGCTGAATTATCTCTGCTTTCAACCGGCGGATATCTGCCGCGGACAGGTCTGGCGGCTGATTACCTGGGTGCTGATGCCGCCGTCCAGGCTGGATATCTTTACCGTGATCATGCTGTTTTTCTACTACTGGATCGCCAGAACCCTGGCTTCCACATGGGGAGATTTCTACTTCAATATCTATCTGCTCGGCGGAATTGTGATCACGGATATCGGAATGATGATCGCTTATCCGATCTTCCAGTCGATCGGCACCCTGAACGCGATCATGAACATTGGCGCCATGAGCGTCTTCGTGAACCTGTACTATATACAGACCACAATTTTGCTTGCGTTCGCGTTCACCTATCCAAACGCACAGGTGCTGCTGTATTTCTTTATTCCGATTAAGATGAGCTGGCTTGGAATCTTCGAGGGGATCATGCTTGCCTATAACTTTATCCGGGTGGGAATGGCGACCCCTCGTCTGGTCATCCTGCTTGCGGTTCTGAACTTTGTGCTTTATTTCCTGATGACGAAGGATATGAGCAGATATCACCCCGGTACGTTCGCCAGGAGAGCGGGCTACAGAAAGAAAACCGGACAGAATTCGGGATTCTTCACAGGCTTGGGAAAAGGTGGGAAGAGCAGGCGCAGCGGCAATGGCTCAGCAGGATTCGGTTCCTCCGCCTCCGGCGGCAGCGCGCAGTCTTCAGGCGGCGCATCGGGCTATGCCCGGGGAGGCGGCTCAGGCTTTTCAAAGATCTATCCGAATGGCGCACGGCATAAATGCACCATCTGCGGCAGAACAGAGCTGGATGATGAGAGCCTGGAATTCCGATTCTGCTCCAAGTGTGACGGGAATCATGAGTATTGCCAGGATCATCTGTTCACCCATCAGCACATCAAGTATTGACAGAAGCATCGTTCAATCTGGAGAAGGGAAATGAAGTTTCATAAAGGCACAAGCCAAAGAGCCAGGATTCTGCGATCGGTCATTCTGACCGGATTCCTTCTTGTTCTGGCGATTCTTGCAATCAGAGATCAGACGCCGTTTCCGGACGGCACCCCGCAGAATCGGTACTGGACGGACAACATAGTTGATTTTCTGGCTTCGTACAAGGAAGTGACGGCAATTGTGCTGGCCCTCGCATACGGAATCTACCGGTATGTGCGCATCCCGCAGGGAATCTTCTCAAAGGCTTGGACAGCAATATGGGCGATTCTCATCCCAGGGCTGTCTTTTGTCTGCGTCGAAGCGTACAACAAGGGATACTGGCATGTGGGAGCCCGCGTTTCCTACGAAAATGCTGCTCCGATGAGCAGTATGTTTCTTTTGAACATGCTTCTGTATTATCTGTTCTTCCTGACCCTCGCATTTCTTTTTGGGAGCTTTTTTGCAGGCTATGCGGCTGCCGCCTCGATTCTGATGGGAATTGCCATCGTGAACTTCTATGTACAGCAGTTCCGGGGAAGTCCCATTGTTCCGTGGGATTTCCTTTCGATCCGCACGGCGGCAAATGTCGCGGACAACTTCGAATACAAGATCTACTGGCAGATGCTGCTGGCCACCTTCGGATTCGTCTTTCTGCTTCTGACAGCCGCAAAGCTGCGCGCAAAGCTGCGCATCCTTCCGGTACGGATCGGCGGGTGTTTGATCTGTGCCGGCGTGCTTGTATTTGTTATCCATGGTCTTCAGGACGACCAGATGAAGTCCTTCTGGGGGATCGATACGACCCTGTTCACCCCCAATGTCCGCTATACAAAGAATGGCTTCTGGCCTGCCTTTTTGTCCAACCTGTCATTTCTCAACATCGATAAGCCTGACGGATACAGTGTTGAGAAAGTGGAAGAGATCGCCAAGAATGCTGAGAAAGAGTACCAGGCACCGAAGACGAATCTCACGTCCGGAAAGAAGGCCTCGGCATCTGCTCAGAATCCGAATATCATCGTGATCATGAACGAGGCCTTCTCGGATCTTTCGGTTCTGGGTGATTTCAATACCAGCGAGGATTATATGCCGAACTTCCGGAAGCTGATGAAAGAGTATACTTCCGGATATCTGATGGTATCGGTAAAGGGCGGCAATACGGCGAACACCGAATATGAATTCCTGTCCGGGGATTCCATGGCATTCCTGCCGCAGGGCTGTGTGGTATTCCAGCAGTATATCAATGACGAGATTCCGACCATCGCAACGTATCTGGGACAGCTTGGCTATGAGACCATCGGCATGCATCCTTACCAGGGAAGCGGCTGGGAGAGAGACCGGGTGTATCCTTTGATGGGATTTGATTCGTTCCTTGATCAGTATTCCTTCAGCGGGGCGGATAAGCTGCGGAATTATGTCAGTGACAAGGGTGCATTTGACAAAGTGATCGAGCTGTTTGAAAACAAGGAAAAGGGAAGAAGCCAGTTCCAGTTCCTGGTGACCATGCAGAATCATTCCGGCTATTCTCCGAAGGATACCGACAATGGATTCAAGGAAGAGGTCCTGCTGACGGACGCGTCCATGCAGACTCCATCCGTCGTCGCGGCGGAGCGTTATCTGACGCTGATCAAGTACTCGGATCAGGCCTTCCGGGATCTGATCGACTACTTCGAGGAAAATGTCACAGAGCCGACGCTGATCGTGATGTTCGGGGATCATGAACCGAATGATTATGTCACACAGGTCATCGACGATCTCGTCGGAAATGAAAGCTACGTGACATCCTCCGACAACAGCGGAGCTGCAGACGCGACGGAGGAATCTCTGGAGGATGTACAGAAGCACTATCAGGTGCCATTCGTGATCTGGAACAATTTCGGACTGGAGAAGGACGAATCCATCAGCCTGACGAGTGTGAACTATCTCGGCTCGATCCTGCTGGAGGAGGCAGGACTGGAGCTGAGCGAGTATCATAAGTTTGAACGAAACATGCAGACGCAGATTCCTGCGCTGGCTGCGGGGGCTTGGACGGATCCGGACGGTGCCTTCCACAGCTGGGCTGAAAGAGGCCAGAATGAGATCTCAGACTCCTGGATCAATGATGATCAGATCCTGGAATACAACCATCTGATTGACACGAAAAACCGGGTTGATTCCGTATTCCTTCCGGATTGAGGCCTTCTGGCCAATGGCGATCCGGCGCAAGTTAGCCAGTGGCGTACTGAAATGTCATACCCGGACATAACCGTCAACCGAATCGAAATAGGGCGCAGCAAGAAAGGGAAGGAGAAAGTTATGGGGAAACAGCCTTTCGTAACCCTCGAGGAAGTAGAACGTATCGTCAAGGAGTATCCGACTCCGTTCCATCTCTACGATGAGAAGGGAATTCGCGAGAATGCAAGAAACGTTTACAAAGCCTTCTCCTGGAACAAAGGATTTCGGGAGTATTTTGCGGTGAAGGCAACGCCGAATCCGTTTCTGATGCAGATTCTGCATGAGGAAGGCTGCGGGTGTGACTGCTCCTCTATGACGGAGCTTCAGCTGAGCGAGGCAATCGGCGTAACGGGAGAGGAGATCATGTTCTCGTCCAACGATACTCCGCCGGAAGAGTTCCGCAAGGCGGCGCAGCTTGGCGCGATTATCAACCTGGATGACATTACACACATCGATATCGTGGAGCGGGAGCTGGGAACGCTGCCTGAGACGATGAGCTGCAGGTTCAATCCGGGCGGGTTCTATAAGCTGTCCAACGGGATCATGGACAACCCCGGTGATTCCAAGTATGGGATGACAGAGGAACAGATCTTTGACGCATTCCGGATCCTGAAGGAAAAGGGTGTGAAGCATTTCGGCATCCATGCGTTTCTGGTCTCCAATACGGTCGGAAATGATTATTACCCGACGCTGGCTGCGACCCTGTTCCGGCTGGCGGTCCGCCTCCATGAGGAAACCGGGGCGCACATATCCTTCATCAATCTTTCAGGCGGTGTCGGGATCCCGTATCGCCCGGAGGAAGCGGCAGCGGATATCGCCAAAATCGGACAGGGTGTGCATGAGGTGTACGATCATGTCCTGACTGCCCACGGAATGGATGATGTCCGTATCTTCACCGAGATGGGCCGGTTCATGATGGGACCGTATGGGTGCCTTATCACAAAGGCAATCAATGAAAAACACATCTACAAGGAGTACATCGGCGTGGACGCGTGTGCCGCGAACCTGATGCGGCCGGCCATGTACGGCGCATATCACCACGTGACTGTGCTGGGCAAGGAGAATGCGGCGTGTGACCAGGAATACGACATCGTCGGATCTCTGTGCGAGAACAATGATAAGTTTGCCATTGACCGGATGCTTCCGAAGATCGACATGGGAGACTATCTGGTGATCCATGATACCGGAGCGCACGGATTCTCCATGGGATACAACTACAACGGAAGGCTGTGGAGCGCAGAGCTCCTGAAAAAAGAAGACGGAAGCATACAGCTGATCCGCCGTGCGCAGGAGGCAAAGGATTACTTCGCGACCTTTGACTGCTTCCCGGTGTATGAGAAGCTGATAAACGGATGAGAGATATCCCTGAGGGTTGTTCTTCCGGCACATTTGTGTTAAGATACATCTTGTTCAGCCGGCGTGTCGGAATGGCAGACGAGGAAGACTCAAAATCTTTTGTAGGAAACTACGTGTGGGTTCAAGTCCCACCGCCGGCAGAAAACAGAAAAACCGCGTAGTTGAGGAAATATCCGTCAACCACGCGGCTTTTTTGATCTTTTCGAATAACAACAAAAAACATGACTATTATGCGGCTGGCTTTTCGAACTCTGGAGAACAACCCCATAATTGCGGTAGCATGGGATCAGAGATAATCCGGCTCCGGCTTCTGATGCTTGTCGTGCTTCCTCTGCGTCATGGAGAGCAACGCCTCCTGCAAGACCTTGGAGAAGTTCACATGATGGGCTTCGCCGTAAGCGTTCAGCCAGGCGGGGATGGTAATGTTCTTGCGCACGGACTTTTGCGCGTGCGCATCGGAATACGCCCCCATATCCAGCACGATCAGGCTTACAAAGTCATCCGGATCTTCGGTATGGATATCGCTATATTCGGAAGCGGGGGGCACATCCCCGCCCTTTTCCATGATGGACAAAATCACGCCGCTGGCCTGGCTGACCGCGTCTTCAATCGCGTCGGCCAACGTGTCACCAGAAGCAAGACAGTCCGGAAGGTCCGGAACGATCACATCATATCCGCCCTCATCGAAATACGGCGTAAAGATCGCCGGGTAGATCAGCTTCATCTCATCCCTTCTTTCTGAGTGCATGAAAGCATCTGCCTCTATTGTACGCATTATGCGCACAGAGTCAAGACCGAGAGAGATGGTTGGTCAAACAGGGATATCGTATGCTATAATAAAGCAACGGAGGAAAATCAGATGGAGAATGGAATGGTTGAAAGAAAAAAGAGCCGAGGATCCTTGTGTCTTTTATGGTTGTTTGCGCTCTGTCTGATGCTGAGCCTTGCATTTGTGCCGGCAACGGCCCGTGCGGCAGGCCAGCCGAGGCTGAACAAGACAAAGCTCACGCTTGTGACCGGCAAGAGCAAAAAGCTGAAGGTAAAAGGGTATAAGGGCAAGGTGCAGTGGGTTTCCACGAATCCCTATGTCGCGAAGGTATCCGGGAAGGGCAAGGTCAAGGCGAAGCACATGGGGTACACCGTGATCCTTGTGAAGGCCGGAGATGTTGTGCTGAAGTGCCCCGTGACGGTAAACGGGAGAAAGAAAAAGAAAGAGAAGCCCTTTATCTTCTGTTATGAGGTTGACCGGGAAGGAAGGTCGATCGAAACAGGGAATGCCTATAATCTCGCTGTGATGAACGGGTATTATGACACCTGGAACTGGAAGGTTTCCAATACGGATTATGCAACGCTGTATGACAATGGAAACCATGGGGCATCCGCTGTCAAGACCGGGAAGTACTGCCAGCTGGTTGAGACCTTTATGGGAAAGTCCGGGACTGTTCTGGTGACAGCCACGAACGGCAGTGTGACGTTGCAGTACCAGATGGTGATTCATCCGTCTGCAGTGGATGCTGCATATGTCAATCTGCGCAATCAGGTGTTGTCCTCCATGATCAGGCCGGGGATGCGCGCACAGGAGAAGTGCCTTGTGATCGCAAAGTGGCTGAGCAATTATGCTTCTTATAAGATCACCAACGCGGAGGACTATTCTCTGCTGAAGACCGGTGTCGGACAGTGTTATCATTATGCGCGAACCTATGATTTTCTGATGGATGGAACCGGGATTCCGTGTGATTATATCTCTTCCAAAGGTAATCCGGGGCATGCGTGGAATCAGGTGCAGATCGACGGGGCATGGTATAACGTCGACGTCACATCATTTGACAATACGGAGAAGAGCAGGAAGTATCCCTTCTTCTATCAGTACTTTATGGTTTCGGATTATCAGTACGCGATGAAGCAGCCGCGATACAATCCTTATCATGTGTGTACGAGCAGACGGTTTGACTTCAATCAATTCTTTACTGCCAGCCCGTGGGAAACCGGAGAATGGGCCAAATACTGACTTGGGAGGTACGGCTAAGGCCGGGGAAGGATTCAAGAAGCGCTTATGAAGGCAATCAGCTGGAATGTAAATGGCCTCAGGGCTTGTGTCGGGAAAGATTTTGAAGAGAGCTTCCGCTCTCTTAACGCAGATTTGTTTGCGCTGCAGGAGACAAAGCTGCAGGAGCGTCAGATCGAACTTAAGACGCCGGGATATCATCAGTACTGGAATTACGCGAAGAAGAAGGGATATTCCGGGACAGCGGTCTTTGCCCGGAAAGAGCCTCTGAATGTTTTTTACGGGATCGGAATCGAAGCGCATGATCAGGAGGGCCGGGTGATTACGCTGGAGTACCCGGAATACTACTTTGTGACATGCTATACGCCGAATTCGCAGAATGAGCTGAAGCGGCTGGACTACCGCATGCAGTGGGAGGATGATTTTCTGAAGTATCTCCAGTCGCTCGACCAGAAGAAGCCGGTGATTCTGTGCGGTGACCTGAATGTCGCCCATGAGGAGATAGACCTGAAGAATCCGAAGACGAACCGGAAAAACGCCGGGTTCACGGATGAAGAGCGCACGAAGATGACGCAGCTTCTTGACGCAGGATTCACGGATACCTTCCGGTATTTTTATCCGGATCTGGAGGGGGTGTATTCCTGGTGGAGCTACAGATTCCGTGCAAGAGAGAAGAATGCGGGATGGCGCATTGACTATTTTATTACATCGAAGAGACTGGATGAGAAGCTGGCGGATGCGAAGATCCATACGCAGGTGTTCGGATCCGATCATTGTCCGGTGGAGCTTGACATCAATGTATAACAGGATTTCTTCACTTGAGGAGCGGCATCGTGATGGTTGCAAGCCCCAGGAAAAAGAAGAATCCAAGACAGTCGGTGACGGTCGTTACAAAAACGCTTGACGCAAGTGCAGGATCAATATGCATCTTCTCAAGGAAAATGGGGATCAGGAAGCCTGCCATTGCGGCACAAACCATATTCATGACCATGGCGATGCCGGCGATGAGCCCGAACCAGAGATTGAAATGATAGAACAGAGCGATTGCGGCTACCATCGCGCCTATGGCAGCTCCGTTCAGAAGACCTGCGAGGATCTCCTTGCGCAGGATCGGCACAGCATTGTTCTTGTCGATCTCATTGAGCGACAGAGCACGCACCACCATCGTCAGCGCCTGGGTTCCCGCATTTCCGCCCATGCCGGAGATGATGGTCATGACCGCAGACAGGGCAACGATCTTTTCGATCGTGCCATCAAATTGCGCAATGACGGTTGAGGCCAGAAGCGCTGTGACCAGATTGACTGCCAGCCAGGGCAGGCGGCTCTTGACCGCCTCCAGGACTGTACCGTCAATCTTTTCTTCTTTGTTGACACCACCCATGTGGTAGATGTCCTCGGTTGCCTCTTCAGTGAGGACGTCGATGACATCGTCAACCGTGACAATTCCGATCATCTTGCCGCTGTCATCGACAACCGGAAGCGCAGCATACCCGTATTTGGAGAAGACCTCCGCAACTTCCTCCTGGTCAAGGTTGGCGTTGACGGAAATGACATTGGTATTCATGATCTCCTCGATCAGTGTATCGAAGGGAGCCATGACAAGATCCCGGAGGGAGACAACGCCGAGCAGGGTGTAGTCTTCTTTTTTTACCACATACATGTAATACGAAGTTTCCGCGTCCACCTCGGTTTTGAGGTAATTCAGCGCCTTCATGACGGTATTCGACGCATAGATCGCGATGAACTGCGTCGTCATGATACCGCCGGCGGTATCCTCATCGTATTTCAGCAGCTTGCTGACGGCGGTTTTTGTGCGCCCGCGCAGAAGAGAGGTGATGACAGCGTCCTTGTTGTCATCCTCCAGCTCCTGAACCAGGTCGGCGATCTCGTCGACACTCATCCGGTTCAGAACCGACCGGGTTCGCTCCGGTTCCATCACCTTCAGAATATCGTACTTGTCGTCGTCATCCGCTTCATCGATGACATCGGCAAGAAAATCATCCGGGAGGGCGAGAAGATACTTATAATCTCCGCCGGCTTCTTCCTGCACTGCCTCAAGAATATCGGCCGGATGAGTCTCGTCAACGAGGCGCTGGATATTGTCCGGTACTCCGCTGGTAAGAAGTCTGGTAATCTCCTTATAATCAGCCATAATCCGTCTGCCCTCCGTCTCTGTCAGAATAATCACATTATAACACAGAAAAGGACCGTGGATGTGACAATCAGGGGGGGATACGGTATAATCACAAAGAAGCCTGATGCGGCGTGGAAAGGATCCTGCAGGAGAAGAATTCCCCTGCCATTGCAAGGCCCGGGCTAAGAAGGCGTGGAATGCGAAGAAGCGGGAGAACAACATGGATTGTGTGAGAACACAGCAGTTAATCAGACCCTATCTGGAAGGCATACTGTCTGACCGGGAACTGGAAGAGTTTCTGGATCATGTGGAGCATTGCCAGACATGCTTTGGCGAGCTTGAGGTCTATTTTTCTATCTACCGCACACTCAACAATGTGGATGAAAAGGGGAATTACAATTATGCGGAAAAGCTCCATGCGAAGCTGAAGGATTCGCGGGAGTATCTGCGTGTCAGACAGCGGAACAGAGTGATCAAGGTGGGGGTGATCCTGGCTGCGGAGCTTTCGCTGATTGGCGCTTTTTATGCATTGATCCGGATGCCGGGCGGATATATAGACCGGCATCACACAGAGATCATTCCCGTGATTGAGACGGAAGCTGCCGGGACCTTAGGAGATGCAGCACAGACGATAACCAGCCAGCAACAGCAGGCACAGACCAGCCAGCCGCAGCAGGCACAGTGATGCTGTGCTATCATACCGATCGCTGAGAACAGATGCCAGGAGGAGCCTTCCATGAGTGAGAAAATAGTCCTGATTGACGGTCATAGCATTATGAATCGTGCATATTACGGGATTCCGCTGCTGAGCAGCAGTGCCGGTGTGCATACGAACGCGGTGTACGGATTTTTGAACATTCTGTTCAAGGTGCTGGAGGAAGAACAGGCCCAGTATCTGGCTGTCGCATTTGATCTGAGTGCACCGACTTTCCGCCATAAGAAATATGAGGCGTACAAGGGAACGCGTCACGCGATGCCGGATGAGCTGCGGGAGCAGATTCCCATCATGCAGGAGATGCTTCGGGATATGGGCGTTCCGCTGATGATGCTGGAGGGATATGAGGCAGATGATCTGATCGGTACGGCGTCGAAGAAGGCGGAGGAAGAAGGCCTGGAGGTCCGGATTATTTCCGGAGACAGGGATCTTCTTCAGCTGGCGTCTGACAAAACGATGATTCGTATCCCGAAGACGAAGAAGGGCGGAACCGAAGTAGAGGATTATTTCGCGGCTGACGTGAAGGAGAAATATCAGGTCACGCCGGAGGAGTTTATTCATGTCAAGGCACTGATGGGCGATGCCTCGGATAACATTCCGGGGATACCGGGCGTCGGGGAGAAGACGGCGGTCAAGATCATCGCAGAGTATCATTCCATCGAAAATGCACATGCGCACCTTGATGAGATCAAGCCTCCGCGTGCCCGGAATTCACTGTGCGAATTCTGGGACGACGCGCAGCTGTCCCTGTGGCTGGCGACGATTGACCGGAATGCTCCGTTTGTTCTGGATCTTGATTCGGCAAGGCTGGATCAGGCGCACGCTGCGCTCTATACGCCGAAGGCGCTGGAGCTGGTGAAGAAGCTGGAGCTTAGAACGATGATCCGGCGTTTTTCCGAGGGACTGGCCGGTGTGGACGTGAATGCGGAAGAAGAGACGCCGGAGGATCAGAAGGAGACCGTATTCGAGAAGATTGATGACGCAGAAGCATTCATAGAAGAAGCTTCAAAGGCCAAAGAGGCAGGCCTGCAGATTGCGGTATTTGACGGGCATGTGATCGGATATGCAGCCGCATTTGGCGACAGATGCGGCTTTGTTGAAGGGGAAGACACGTCTGCACTGAAGACATTGACCAAACATGTGGACAGGATCTGCACGATTGATCTGAAGGAACAGCTTTATTATCTGGAGATCGCTGAGGAATCCAGATTCTTTGACTGCGCGATCGGCGCTTACCTTCTGAACCCGCTGCAGGGCGCATATACCTATGACTTGCTGTCCGGAACCTATGCCGGAAGAATGATTCCATCCCGGGCAGAGCTGTTCGGCAAGAAAAAAGACAAGGAGCTGAATACGGAGGACTGGATGCGGATTACCTGTCTGCAGGCCCGTGCGGCGCTGGAATCCAGGCAGGGCATTCGGAATGCGCTGGAAAAGCAGGGCATGCAGAAGCTGTTTGACGAGATCGAGATGCCTCTGGTATTTGTGCTGTACCGCATGCAGCGGGAAGGCATCCTTGTGAAGGCAGAAAAGCTCCATGAATATGGATTGCGTCTTTCCGACCGGATTGACAGCCTGGAAAAACAGATCTACGAGGAGGCCGGACAGGAGTTCAACATCAATTCCCCGAAGCAGCTGGGATGCGTACTGTTTGAGGATCTGCATCTTCCCAGCGGGAAGAAGACGAAGACCGGATATTCCACTGCCGCGGATGTGCTGGAGAAGCTTGCCGAAGAGCACAAGATTGTTGCGGATATCCTGGAATACCGGCAGCTGACAAAGCTCCGTTCGACCTACGCGGAGGGATTGTCCTCCTACATCGCTGAGGATGGAAGGATTCACGGCAAGTTCAACCAGACGATCACGGCGACAGGAAGAATCAGTTCCACTGATCCAAACCTTCAGAATATTCCGGTGCGCACAGAGCTCGGAAGAGAGCTGCGCAAGGTCTTTGTGCCGAAGGAAGGATCGAAGTTTGTCGATGCGGATTACTCTCAGATTGAGCTGCGCGTCCTGGCGCATATGTCCGGCGACAAGGCGCTGATCGAGGCGTACAATTCCGCGGAGGATATTCATGCCATCACGGCAAGCTCTGTATTCCATGTACCGCTGGAGGAGGTGACGCCGCAGCTTCGGCGGAATGCAAAGGCCGTTAACTTCGGGATCGTATACGGCATCAGCTCCTTTGGCCTCAGCCAGGGATTGTCCATAACGAGAAAGGAAGCGGCTCAGTTTATCGAGCAATATTTCAAGACGTTCCCTCAGATCAAGGCATTTCTGGACGAAGAGGTGAAAAGCGCGAAGGAGCAGGGCTGGTGCGTGACTATGTTCGGCCGCAGACGTCCGATTCCGGAGCTGAAGGAATCCAATTTCATGCGCCGGTCCTTCGGAGAGCGGGTCGCGATGAACGCGCCGATTCAGGGAACGGCCGCGGATATTATCAAGATCGCGATGATCGGCGTTGACCGCCGTCTGCGGGAGGAGGGACTGAAGTCACGTCTTGTATTGCAGGTACACGATGAACTCCTGGTAGAGGCGGCGGAATCCGAGGTGGAAAGCGTAAAGCAGATTCTTCGCGAGGAGATGGAAGGCGCCGCGAATATGAAGGTACGGCTGGAGATTGACATGCATGACGGAGACAGCTGGTACGAGGCACACTGACACCTTACTGGAGCACGAATGGAGGGCAGGATTCATAACATGATTCTGGGAATTACAGGCGGTGTCGGAACCGGGAAGAGCACGGTTCTTCAATACTTACAGCAGAAATATGATGCATTTCTGATCCAGTGTGATGATGTGGCAAGGGATCTGCAGCAGCCGGGCGGGGTATGCTATGCGCCGATGCAAAAGCTCTTCGGGCCGGACAAGGACGCAGATGCGCTCTTCAACGAGGATGGCTCCTTCAACAGAAGTGAGGTGGCAAAGAGAGTTTTCGCTGACGAAGAGCTGCTGCATGCTTTGAACAGGATCGTGCATCCTGCCGTGAAGGATCGTGTGCGCGCGTTGATTGAGGCGCACGCAGATGCCGGGCTGATTGTCATCGAGGCAGCACTTTTGCTCGAGGATCATTACGACGAGATCTGTGATGAGATCTGGTATATTTACGCCCGGGAGTCCGTACGAAGAGCGCGTTTGAAAAAAAGCCGCGGTTATACCGACGAAAAGATTACGGATATCTTCGCGAGCCAGAGATCTGACGAAGCCTATCGTGTCCGCTGTACATTGACAATTGACAATTCCTCCGAAAACATTGAAAATACATTCCGGCAGATTGATACAGCTTTGTCGGAGCGTGGCATCACAGATCCGTCGGCAGCCATACCATGAGGATACGCACTTGGACTTCTACAGCATAGCAAGCGGAAGCAGCGGAAACTGCATTTACATCGGAACGGGAAATACCTCGATTCTGATCGATGCCGGGATTTCCTGTAAGAGAATTACGGAAGCTCTGCATCAGATTGACCGCAGTCTGGAGGACCTGACCGCGATCCTCGTCACACATGAACACAGCGATCACATCTCGGGACTTGGGGTCCTGAGCCGTAAAACGCACATTCCCATCTACGCCACAGCGGCGACGATCCGCCAGATTCTCCGTTACGCCCCTCTGGGGAAGGTAGAGGAGTCTTTGTTTCACCCCATTGATGCAGATCAGCCGTTTGCGGTCGGAGACCTGAAGGCGGAAGCGTTTCATATCAGTCACGACGCGGCGGATCCGGTCGCTTACCGGGTTGAGTCAGGCGGCCGTTCGGCAGCCGTTGCCACGGATATGGGCTGCTTTAACCGCTATACGGTGAATCATCTCAGGAATCTGGATGCTCTGCTGATTGAGGCAAACCATGATGAGAATATGCTGCAGGCAGGTCCGTATCCGTATCCGCTCAAGCGGCGGATCATGGGAGAGAAGGGGCATCTGTCCAATCTCTCATCGGCCATGCTGCTGTCGCAGGTTCTTCACGATCACATGAAGACGGTTTACCTCGGACATCTGAGCAAGACCAATAACTATCCGGAGCTGGCATACGCAACCGTGATGAGTGAGATGGCGATGGATCCGGGATGCCCGTACAAAGAAGGCGACATACCGGTCTATGTGGCCAGCAGGGAGCATCCGATGGAGCTTCTGGAATTATAAACATACAGGGAACGATTCAGCAATGGGGCTGCTGAATCAATACAGATTATACAGAAAGGCAGCGGTCAATTATGAAAAAGGTTATTATCACCGTAATCGGCAAGGATACGGTCGGCATCATTGCAAAGGTATGTACCTATCTGGCGGACCACAATGTCAATATCCTCGATATCTCCCAGACGATTGTCGGCGGATATTTCAACATGA
>Ga0256405_10006022_pt1 | contig 19971 bp, 15 predicted proteins | sample RumenRJG_02DNA_FD_189096 | JGI IMG/M metagenome (GOLD analysis project Ga0256405, IMG submission 189096) | Bovine rumen microbial communities from Lethbridge, Alberta, Canada - RJG_02 | ecosystem: Host-associated > Mammals > Digestive system > Stomach > Rumen | place: Canada: Alberta... | reverse complement strand
CATATTCTTTATCTCAAGCTGAGTGTATTCCTTGTTTTCTTCTTTGTCGTCATCTTCAGGCAGCGGGACTGTCTGCTCGTTTTTTATGGTAACATCGTCATTTACCCATATATGGAATTTCTGATCTCCTCCGGTGGAATCACCTCCGCCGTAGTCTATCGTCCACGAAACTCCGAACCACTCCTCCTCGAATTTGCCTTCCTTGTAGGTCTGGACGAGGTAAGGATTGTTTCCGATATTCAGTGTCGAGAAGTTGTTTATAGCAGCCTGCAAATAGCGCATCTTAGGGTTGTATGAGAGATCAAGCGACTCGAGCTGATTATCCTCACAGTTCAGGCAGACCAGCTTCGGGTTGTGGGAAAGATCAAGCTTTTTGATGTTATTATAGCTGCATATCAGCTTATTCAGCTCAGGGTTATTGCTGACATCAACGGTCTCGACATCATTATTGGCGCAGTTATAGTACTGCAAGCCGGGAGCATTGCTTATATCTATGCTTCCGAGACCGGCATTGTCCCAAATATCAAGACGCTTCATTTTAGGGTTATTGGATATATCGAGAGTCTTGAAGTGATTACGGAAGGCGTCAAGGTGCTGGAGATTTGGATTGTGGCTGAGGTCGAGCGTTGTGAGCTCGCACGAACCGCACATAAGGTGCTCCAGCTCGGGATTATTGGATACATCGAGCTCTGTGAGCGGATTGGTATTACATTCGATATATGCCATTTTAGGATTGTTTGCAACGTTGAGCGAGGTGAGCTCGCAGTCGAAGCAGTAAACCCATATCAGCTCAGGATTTGGCGTAAAATCGAGCTTCTTGAACTTGTTGCTCGAACACCATATACCCTGGAGCAGTTTATTGTGACTGAGATCCATAGTTTCGATCTCATTGTCCATACAGTAAAGTCCACGGAGCTCTACGAGGTACTCGATACCTTTAAGAGATTTTATCCCCATTTTGTTGCACCAGACATTTCTCGCGAGGATTATCTCGTCTTCGTCGAGTATGCCATTTCCGTCGCGGTCATAGGTAGGTCCGGAAATAACAGCTCTGAAATTATCATCAGGGAAAGTTGTTTCGTTTATCTCAACAGGCTTGATGTCATCACTATAATACGACTCAAATTCCGCGCCAGCCCAAAGAGCTGATGAAGAAGCACCGGCACTTTCAAGTGCCATTATCATAGCCAGACAGCCTGCGAGCATTTTTGATACTTTTCTGTTTCTTATCCGCATATTCAATACTTCCTTTCTGTAAGGCAATATCAATTGTGAAATTCTTATTACGTCTGTTTGCAGCATATCTATCGGGAATACCGATAACAACTTTATTATATTATACCACATTTAACAAAAAAGTAAAGCAATTATCAAAAAACAGTAGTTTTTTACATATTTTTAATGTAGTTTTTATAAGATGTCACAAAAGCCAGTCCGAACAAGGTTTATTCCTGTTCTTATCTCAGTTAAGCCAATGCCGCTGATCGACTGAATAACGCAAAAAGCAGTCAGTTTGCGTTTCTCAGATTTGACGGGTTTGTCAAGAAATTTCCGCTCGCAGAAAAATATTTTCGTTAAGTTTATTGCAAAAAACTGAAAAATTCATTATTTGTTCATTGCTTTTTATGATAATATGTTATATAATAATATAAATAAAGCTTCCGGATTTTTTGACACTATGCTTTGAAAGGTCGTGGATTTATGTATAATATAGTTCTGCTCAGCAATAATGATGATCGCATTAAAACCGCTCTTCCGACTACGGAAAATATTACGTTCAGCTATACCGACTCACCAGACGTCGCCCCCGATACCGAGTGTGTGCTCGTATCTCAGGAGTATTCCGGCGGCAGCGTCTCCGAGATAATAAAGACTTTCAAAAAGCGCGGCATACCGTGTGCCGTTGTGACGTTTGACGGCTCCGATGAAAACAGAGCTCATCTCATCAGCAGCGGCGTAACAGATGTCTTTGTGCTCCCCACCTCAGATGAACTCCTTCTCAAGCACATCACTGCTATGCTCTCCTCACAGAGAATAGGCTCTGACGCAGGATTTGAGACCTTCGCCAAGGTAATTGCTCTCGATGACCAGAAAGGAGCCTTCGTTGTTCACGAGTCCAATTTCACCAACCTTTACAGATTCGTGAAGCGTCTGCTTGACCGTATGGACAAGCCCGCCTGTCTCGTCAAGTTCTCTTTCACCAGTCCCAACAACGAGCCGCTTGAACCGGGCGCTCTTGAGGAGGCTTTCCTCATCGTCAAGACCTGTCTCCGACGCGGAGATATAGTTTCAATATATGGGAACTCCCTCCTCGCCATACTCATAGGCGCTGACGCTGAGGGTGCAAAGGTAGCTTCGCAGCGTATCGTTGACACATATCAGGGCTTCTCCTTCAACAACACATACGAAATGAGCTACGAGGCTCAGGAGATCAAGTAAACTTAGTATCAAACGGCAGACAGTGCAAGCTGTTCTGCCGTTTTGGTTTATCTTTGACAAATAGTCCCAGCCTGAATTGTAAAAATCTCCGAAAAATCAGCTTGCTGGCTTAACATATAACAAATGACTTTATTTTTACATTATGAGATGTTATAATTAATCTATCATTAAATATGTAGCGCGTAGAACGGACTTTTTCCCAATTCTACGCGCCTTATTTTTTTAGATTTGCCGATATATTGGCTTAATTGTGTGTAAGCTGATGAAGTGGATCGAGGAACGGTCTGAGGAACAGGAGGTGTCCGCGTGAACTACGAAATTTTCAAGGCAGCCGTAACAGTTGCAGTGCTCGCAGCGTCGTTCCTGCTGCTCTGTGCGATCAGCAAGAGTATGGCTGAAAACTACTCCATAAAGACCGGCAGAGAGAATACAGGTGTAACAGGCTTCTCAATGGGCGGCAGAGAAGCTCTCTACGTCGGAGTCACAAGACCTCAGCTCTACGGCTATGTCGGCAGCGTTTGCGCTGCACCGGGTATTTTCCCGACTGTTGACGGCAATATGACTCACGAAGGCTGTATGTCCCCGAGCGAATTCGGCTTCGGCTCCGGACCGAGCCCCTATGTGCTTATGCTCACCTGCACAACATTTGACGGAACTGTCGGCGATGCTCCCGAATCCTACCATAACGCCCTCACCAGCAACGGTGCAGAGCATATCTGGCACGAGCTCACAGACGGCGATCACGGCGGAATATCCGTAAGAGCCCATATGTACAACTTCCTGAGATATATTTTCAAGGCAGTATAAAAAAGCCGACCTGATTGCTTACGTCCCCTCTGTCAGTTTCACTTACAGAGGGGATTTTTCTGTTGTCAGCATTGCAATTAGCATAAGTTAACAAAGATGTTCTCACTTGGTCAGCAGGCGGCGTTTCAGGCATAACATAGCAGAAAATGAGTCTCCGGCAACTGCGATAATATACATTTTTAGCACTGTAATGTGCATAAAATATACATTATATCCAAAAATTAAAAATTAACAAAAAAGTGGTTGACAACGACCGAAAAAGGTAATATAATAAATGAAAGTTGCAACTTCAATTAGCTAATATTAGTATCATACGACACTTAAACTACCAAAACATTTGACTTTTAGACGTTTTTTTTAATTGCTAAAACTATTTTGGATTATCTGGAGGAATAAAAATGAAATCTTACACTAAAAAGATGCTTTCACTTACTTCTTCACTTCTCATCGCAGCACAGCAGTGTTTTGTTGCAATGCCTGCAGGTGCAGTAGACGCACCCAGTGAAGCAGAAGACTACGCACAGTCTATCGGACTCGAGCTCAACAGCGATGCAGCTGAGGACGCTCTTTCCGACCTTATCGATCTCAACGACTCTGATCTTGCAGTTTCAGTTGATGACAACAACAAGGTAACAAAGATCGACGGACTTCTTTCCGAAGATACTGTAAACGACAGCAACGACGCTAAGGACATCATCGCTAAGACATCAGAGCTCCTCGGTATCGACAACGTTAACCGTGAGATCCGTCTCAGCGACGTTACTGAGAGCGAATACAACAGAGTTTATGTATTCAAGCAGTACTATCAGGGACTCGAAATGGTCAACTCTTACGTTAAGGTAGTAGTTGACAAGGAGACAGGCGAGGCAGAGTACCTCAACAGCTCAGTTATCCCTGACTTCTCTATTGATACAACTCCTTCTATCACAGCTCAGCAGGCTATTGATGCCGTTGCAGCTGCTATCGGTCAGAATAACGCTTCTTCACACACTCTTGCTGTTTATTCTGAGGACAACAAGAACTTCACACTTGCTTGGGCTATCGGCGGTGCATTCATCGGCGAACAGGTTTACTATGTAGACGCTAATACAGGCAAGGTACTCAATAACAAGGTAAATGGTGACACTGCTGACAATGGTCACACTGTATACTATAATACCATTCTTCTTGACTGGAATAACAAGATCCTGCCCGCTTCAGCATATTGCTTTAATATCGACATTGCTACTGAGAGCGGCAAGTATAAGTTCCACGATATGAAGAGAAACCTTTACGTTATCAATAATCCTTCATGGTATGCTTGGTGGGAAGGAAGATACCTGCACACAAATGTTGTAAGCAATACTTCTTACACAGTGAAGTCTACTGACAGTTCTTTCTCAAGCCACGATGACCAGTACGCAGTAGCTTGTCTCTACAACGTTGAAAGAGTATACGACTTCTTCAAGAATAATTTCAATTTCTCTGGTTACAACGGAAAGAACGGCACAATGTACATCGTTCCTACTCTCAAGGAAGCTAATAAGAACGGAAGCAACAAGCACGGCTGGGCTAACGCTTGCTCCGGCGGAAACACTCTCAGCTTCGGTGAGGGCGACGGTTCTTCCACTACCTCATTTGCAAGTGACCTTGACACTATCGCTCACGAGTTTGCTCACAGCTTAACAGGTGCAAAGGTAGGCTGGGGTGCAAGCTACGGCGAAGCAGGTTCTCTTAATGAAGCATACAGCGACATCTTTGGTGAGTTCTGCGATACAACACGCGAGTGGCAGATCGGTACAGATATGTATCTGAATAACACTGGCAAGAATACTTCCAAAAAGAAGACATACTACCTCAGAGATCTGACAAAGGAAGACTTTAATTTATATACCGCTTCTTATTACAATGATATTGAACCCCACGCTGGTTCACGTCTCATCTCACACGTTGCATATCTTATGCACTACTATGGTGTAGCTGACAGCGATGCTATGCGCATCTGGTACACTTCTCTTGACTACCTTACAAGCACTGCTTCATTTGCAGATTGCAGAGACGCAGTTGTTAAGGCAGCTAACAAGGTTCTCAGCGGCACTAAGCGTGATGCGGCACTCACAAAGATAAAGACTGCTTTCAACAGAGTCCGCGTTTGCAAGAATACAGAGGTCATGGGCGACATCGACGGCGACAAACGTCTCACTTCATTTGACCTTACAATGCTCAAGCAGATCATCAACGGCAGCACAAGCTATAATGCTACACAGAAGGCTCAGGCTGACATCAACTGCGATGGCAAGATCAATGCAGAGGACGCTCGTCAGCTTCAGGATTACCTCTTAGCAAAGATCACTAAGTTCACAAACAAGGCACTTTAATTGTGTCAAAATATTTTAAGGAGAGCCGCAGGGCTCTCCTTTTTTTATTATGTGAAGTCCGGCTTTTCAGCTGCCGGTATGAGAATTTTGTTGATTTGCAGGCAGTTCTGTGTTATACTATTTATAGAATTAATGGTGATACGACCATATTTTGCCTGTCCGACAAAGAGAGCAGAAAAAGTCGGGACAGCAGCACCTTAATATGGTATACTCAGATCACAGCGGAAGGAAGTGCCGTTTTGAAAGGCTGGATGGAAGGATTTCAGGCTTCAATAGATTACATTGAGCAGAATTTGCCGGAGGAGCTGAACATAGAGGACATCTCTAAGAAGGCTGCATTATCGCCGTTCTACTATCAGCGTATATTCGGTGCACTCTGCGGTATGACCGTCGGGGAATACATTCGTGCCCGCCGTATGACTATGGCAGCACAGGAACTGGCTTGCTCTGACAATAAGGTGATAGATATTGCTTTGAAGTACGGCTATGATTCACCTGACAGCTTTGCAAAAGCGTTTCAGCGCTTTCACGGCATCACCCCGGCACAGGCAAGGGAGCCCGGGGCAAATCTGCGATCATTCGCTCCGCTGCATATCAAGATAACATTGGAGGGCGGAAATATGCTGGATTACAAAATCGTTGATAAAGCTCCGTTTACGGTCGTGGGCATCAAAAAGAGATTCAGCTCTGAAACGAGCTACAAGGAAGTTCCGGAATTCTGGGACGAGTGGAAGTCAGATATGAAAGGTCTGAAAGGATTGTTCGGCGTTTGCTCGGATATGGACGGAAAGACCTTTGACTACTGGATAGCTGACCTGTATCTGCCGTGGGAGGATATCCCGGAGGGCTGTGAAACATATCAGATACCCGGCGGTCTGTGGGCACTGTTCCCGTGCAGAGGGCCTCTGCCTGACAGTATGCAGAAGGTCAATACTCAGATATGGTCGGAATGGCTGCCGTCACTTCAGGGCTACACGCTCGCAGGCAATTATTCGCTTGAATGCTATCTGACGAATTCAGAAGATCCGGTCACATATATATGTATCCCTTTAAATAAAGTGTGAGGTGTTAGTATGGATAGAAGCACAGGTTTCAGTCTTATGCAGCCAGCCGGAGCAGACGCAGAATACCGTATCTTGCCGGATAATGTGATGCACGATCTCGGACTTGACGCATTCTGCGCTGAAATATCAGGTGACAGCAAGGAACGCCGTCTTATCACAAATGTGCTCTCGAAGCTCTCGCCCGATCCGGCTGTCGCTGTCTACCGGCAGCAGATCTTCGGTGATATATTCAGGCTGCCTGAGCTGAGAAAGACTATGATGGAGCTCTTCGACAGGATACAGTTTATGCGTGATTTTTCTACTATGCACAAAACTTCCGATGAAGAGCTGGGATTATGGCATCTGTTTCACCGCCTCGACGAGCTGGACAGCTACATCAGGACGGTCGAGACTATGAGGGACTGCCTCTCCGACGAGAGGATATGCTCCGAGGGACTTAAATCGCTGAGGGACTATATAGATGAGCTTTACGAGGACGCCTGCTTTGCTGAGATGAAAAAGGACATCGCTGAGTTAAAAATAAAGGCGTCTGATGTTAAGAGCGTCACCCTCGGCATCAATGTCAACGAGCGCTTTGAAGCCGTCAGCATAGGACTGGTCTCCGTCAACAGAAAGCCATTTAAGAAATCCGGTATCGTCAGCAATTTTGCGGACGCTATCGCTTCAAAGGACAAGATAAATGATACCTCAGACTGGGACGGCGATATGCACTATCAGCTGATCGACAAGGAAAAAAGTGCAAATGCCGGAGAGTTTCTCGAAAAGCTCGCCGGGTTTTCTGCTGTGCGCAATACTCCGATGGTTGACGGACATATCCGTTCAACACTCGTGAAAACGCCCGACGGCGACGGTACGGGCAATTCGACTTTCTACCTTGAAACGATCATCAACAAAATGCTCGGTTCGCTTGTGAAGAAGCTCCGTGACACCCTTACCAAATATGCAAATGTAGCGATCGTGAATGTTTCCGGACTTGTGCCGGAGTTTATATACTACATAAGATGTGCGGAATTTATCGGCAGTCTTATGGAAAAGGGCTGCGTTTTCTGTGAGGCACAGCCTGTTGCTGAGGGCGGTGCTTCAATGGAGGCAAAGAGCTTCTATAATATGAAGCTCGCAATGACTATGGAGGACGTCACCGACATCGTGCCGAATGACCTTTCATTCGATCAGAAGAGGACAGTCTATATCCTGACCGGCGCAAACCGCGGCGGAAAGACTACGATAACTCAGGCAGCCGGTCAGCTTTTCGTTCTGGCACAGGGAGGTCTTTTCGTTCCGGCGGAGAGCTTCCGCTATGTTCCCTGCGACTGTATCTACACCCATTTCCCTGCTGATGAGGATAAGACACTGGATCTGGGCAGACTGGGCGAGGAGTGCGTTCGCTTCAAGGATATATTCTCTAAGTCAACAGGCAGAAGTATAGTGCTGCTTAACGAGACATTCTCCACCACCTCTTTTGAGGAGGGCTACTATATCGCAAGAGACTCCGTGAAAGCGCTTCTGGCAAAGGGCGTGAGAACGATCTACAATACCCATATGCACAAGCTGGGAGAGGACGCTGATGCGCTTACCCGTGAAAGCAGCAGTGCTGGAGCTGCCTCGCTTGTTATGCGGACAGAGGAGGGCAAGCGTTCCTTTAAGGTGGCACTGGCTCAGCCGGAGGGTTCGTCCTATGCGAGGGACATTGCCGAGAAGTACGGTGTGACCTATGATATGCTCGTCAGCGGAAACGCGCAAGTGATGAATTGAAAACAGGTAAGTTGCATTTTTTCGGCGGTAAGCTGCATTGACTCTTTGCACAGTCTGTGTTATCATATAGTATGAGATGTAAAACATACCCATAATTGTATCATAGAGAATTCAGGATACTGCGAAGGAGCAGATCGAATATGCATAAGAACAAAATAGAGATAACATGGTACGGAACTGCTTCGGTGCGTATCGCCGCCGGTGATACGAATATCCTGATAGATCCGTTTTTCCCTTTTCCGGACAGCAGTGTCAGGATCGGGAAAAATGCTTTCGGCAATTGCAGACATATCCTGCTGTCTCACGGACATTTCGATCATATCAGCAGTGTCAGTGAGATAGCCGGTCCTGAAACAGCAGTTTACTGCACACGCACGCCTTACAGGACTCTTAGCAGAAAAGGTGTAAGTAAGGACATACTTCATCTTATAGACGCAGGTGAGTCATTTACAGTGGGCGATCTCAGGATAACGGCTTATAAGGGAAATCATATCAGACTGAATATCCTGAAAGAGCTGTTCAGCGGAAGAGTGCTGCGGAACAGGAAGGGCATATTCCGCAAACTGCAAAAAATCGCAGCCTGCCGTGAAAAGAATGAGTCGCTGTGCTATCTTGTGGAGGCTTTCGGAAAGCGTATCCTTATTCTCGGCAGCCTTGCACTTGCTGAGAATGTTGATTATCCGACTGGTGTGGATCTGGCACTGTTTCCGTATCAGGGCTCGGATAAGCTGTATGAGATAGCTGTCAGCATATATGGCAAGCTGAAACCCAAAGCTGTTATGCTGACGCATTTTGATGACACTTTCCCGCCGTTCAGTTCTGAAGTGGATACCTCGGAATTCGAGCGTTATCTTCAGCAATATGCAGCCGTTTACAAGCTAAGGCACGGCGGCTCATTTGAATTATGACATTACAGATCAGCTACACAGTATAAACCAATCCATCACATCGGAGAATAACAATGAGAATTATTATTGAAACACCTCAGCCAAACGACGAAGATGTTGTGATCGTTCGCTGTGCTTCACCGGATCAGCGCCTGATCTCTATGCTGCTTTCGTTCCAGACAGCAAAGACCGAGCTGACAGGTTATTGTGAGAACAAAATAGTCCGTCTGAATTATCAGGACGTTTTTTATTTTGAGGCAAATGAGAACCGTGTTTTTGCATATTATCATTCAGATGTCTATGAGGTCAAATATAAGCTCTATGAGCTTGAGGAGCTTTTAGCGCCGCTTGATTTTATACGCTGTTCAAAATCAATGATCGTGAATATGGAAAAGATCGAATGTATTTCACCGCTTTTCAGCGGCAAGCTCGAAGCTCATCTGAAAAACGGAGAGAAAGTAATCATCTCAAGACAGTATGTGCATAATCTCAAAGCAAAGCTCGGAATTCAGGAGGTAAACTGATGATCAAGGAATTCTTTATCTCATTATTACACTATTTTGTAGACATTACTACTGCTGTTCTCATTGCAGCAGCATTCTACCTGACAGTTTCAGGTCAGACACCGCATAAAACTCTGCTGTGGGAAATACTCTTAAGCGGATTTATAACCGCTCTTCCTACGGCTGTACTTCTTTGCTTCGACTCAAAGAGCGTCAAGAGATCGGTCGTTTTATGGATAATGCACTTTCTGGCGATCTTCCTCATAACACTGCTTCTGCTAAAAATGTTTGGCTGGTGCAGTATAACTCCGCTGTCTGTGCTGCTGACTTTTGCAGCGGTTGTGTTCATTTACTTCTTTACCTGCTTTGTACATTATCTGGTAGACAGGAAACACGCCACTGTTATGAATCAGCAGCTCAAAAAACGCTACATCAGCGATGCGATCAAAGATAAGAATACTGCTGAATAAATAAGGATCCTTACGGGCTATACTATCACTTCCGTCTGTAAATAATGAAGCATAACATATCAATCAATGCAACTTACCCCCCTGAAAATGCAACTTACTTAAATTCTGTTGACAAACCCTCCGGCTGCGTTGTATAATTATGGCAATAAAATAACGTAAAAATGCCCGTACAGGCATTGCCCAAAAGCACTTTATTACAGAACGGAGGAATTGATATGAAAACCAAACTATTATCTATGCTGACAGCTTCGATCATGCTGACAGCTGCTGTGCCGATGCAGCCCATACAAGCTGCTGATAAAGCAGCAAGTAACGGTATTTTCGGAACACTGCCCGAATGGGTGCCGCAGAGCTTTCCCGATGCAATGGAATTCTACAATTCACACGGAAAATCCTATGTCAGTGACAACATCATCTGTCTTGTAAGACCTATGCTGCAGTATAAAGAGGCCGATTATGAGTTTTCGATCTCAGGCAGTATGACTATGATAAATACGCCTGCCGGCGGCGATCCTAAGATATACGAGCTTGAGACACCGAAAAAGCCTGATCCTGACGATCCGGCAGCAGTAATGGCATATGAAGATATATGCTGGAAAATAGGAATCGATCCCGATAATTACAGCTTCTTTGAGTCATATTCAGGCTGCAAAACGCAGTATGCGTTCGAGGTCGAGCTCTTCCGTGTGCTAAAGGGACATGACCTTACAGTAACATGGCACGAGAAGGACGGCGACGGCTACAAGACGACCGAGACCTTTACCTTTGAAAACAAGTGGGGCACTACTGTTGAGACCGATATTTACAGCTGGCTCCCCGATTGCAGATCAGAATTCAATGCGCGGCAGCAGGAAGATGCAATGGCAAACGACAACTATCTCGCTTTCCTGCTTCAGAGCAACGCCGGCACTCCTTACGAATGGACTGAGACCGTTACCGGAGATAAGTGTCTGGAGCTTGCAGAAGTCCGTGACTGCAGCCCGTTTGAGCTTATGCCCCGTGACGGCGGCATTGTCAATAAGATACATTTATACAAGGCTGTCAAGGACGGCAATACCACTGTTTCATACGATCTTATGCCGCTTGATACCGACGGCAAGTCATTAAAGAACAAAACTGCTAAATGCGCCGTTTTCGATGACGCACAGGCAATTCTGCTGCCCGGTCAGATGCGCGTGACTCTCGCAGACTACGACTCAGGCAAGCCTCTCTCCTACGGCGGAGATACAATACCGGGTATATCAACAAATATCACATTCTATGAACCGGAAGGTCCGATGTCTACCGGACCTATCCTCCCACTGGAAACAAATCCCTCGGTACACGACAACATCACCTTCTTCGGTGCGGACTCTTTTTCGTTTGATCTGGACAAAAATGCTCTGCCAGCTGGTTACTCATTCCCTGATGATGCAGCGCAAATGGGGTATTTCAACGGAACGCTGCTCCCCAAGAATGGAATTACGCTCCGCAGGTTTGACAACGGCTCCGCTGATGTTGTTTTCAAGCTGAAATACACACCGAGCGGTGACGCTAACAGTGACGGCGAGTTCAATGTTGCTGATATGGTGCATTTACAGAAATGGCTGCTGGGTTCGCACAACCTCAGGATCGCTGACCGCGAAAAAGCTGACTTCTGCCACGACGGCAAGCTCAATGTATTCGACCTCATTATGATGAAACGTGCGCTCATCAACAAAAATCACGGAGTAGTCCTGCCGAATATAGCCGTATATCCAACAACAAAGGACTGGTTCTACATTTCAGGCGAAGACTTCAATATGTACAGCGGTCCCGGAACTGAATACAGTGTGATAGATACTATCCCCGATAACAGGGACTGGCTCTATGAATACGGTTATATGAAGGATAATGATGACTGGATATATACAGAATATGAAGGAAAACACGGCTGGGTAAGGGTAAACCTCGATGACGGCAGCAAGAATATTACTTTTTCGAGCTTCGTTTATGACAAACCTGTCATCTACCTCTATCCCGAAACGGAGACCGACGTTCACGTTGAGCTCGACCTGAAAGATGCTGACCTTGCCACAACATACCCGAAGTACAACAACGGCTGGGACGTAACAGCTTCCCCGGACGGCACTCTTCTCAACAAGGCTGACGGAACTCACCACAAATACCTCTTCTGGGACGCTGTAAACTGCAATACAAAATACGATCTATCCAAGGGCTTCTGCGTTGCAGGCAGCGATACTGAGAGCTTCCTTAAAGAAAAGCTCACCTATATGGGACTGACCGAACAGGAAATGAACGAGTTCATCGTTTACTGGCTGCCGAGAATGGAGCATAACAAGTACAATCTCATCTCGTTCCAAGGCGACGCCTATACGAATTCAGCAGAGCTGAACATTTCCCCCGAACCAGACAGCCTGCTCCGCATATTTATGACCTATGCACCGCTCAATAAAGCTGTTGATATCGAGCCGCAGCAGCTCGGGACCTTTGAAAGAAAAGGCTTTACGGTCGTTGAATGGGGCGGCAGTGAGATAAGCTGATATATCGGCAAATACTGTATACAAAAAAGGAGAGCCGCAGGGCTCTCCTTTTTATGCTGTTTCAGCTTATTAAGATACTCACTCTGTGGCTTATTCCATTTCTGTAAGCTTTTTCCTGTCCGGTTTATCATGCGAATTTAAAGGGATATGATCTGTTCTTTCGATCTTGTTCGGCATCATATACCATGAAAGCTCCCTTTTCATAAAACTATAAAGCTGATCGCAGCACTCATTTTCCGACTGATAGTAAAGGCAGATCTCTTCCTTTGATTTTCTGAATACGCAGCAGCATACGGATGCAAGTCCCGACCGCATCACTGCCGTCTCTATTGCAGAAAGCTCTATCCTGTATCCGTTGCGTTTTATCTGAAGGTCTTTGCGTCCGGAAAAAACATATTCGCCGTCATCGTTTATATAACCCATATCACCTGTCCGGTATATGGTTGCTGAACGCTCCGGTTCAAAAGGATCTTTGATAAAAGTCTCTTTTGTTTTTTCATCGTCATTGTAGTAGCCAGCTGCAAGGCAGTTTCCGCCTATGTAGAGCTCGCCTTTTACGTTATTCTGAGTAATAAGCCTTCTGTTTTCATCAAGCAGGTACACCTTTGTGTCCGGCATAGGACTTCCCATCGGTATGGGTTTATTTTCATCGACCGCCCCGACTTCATAAAAAAGAGCATTGCCTGTCATTTCTGTCGGTCCGTAAAGATTTACGAATTGAGTTCCGGCAAGATTATCCTTCCAGTAACTGATCGTATCGCAGGCTATTGCCTCACCCGAAAACATAACCTTTCTCAGATAGAGGAACTTTTCATTCTTCATTATTTTTATTCTCGCAAGCAGTGCAAGTGCCGATACTGACCATATCAGAACGGATACTCTCCTGCTGTTGAACTCCGGAACAAGTCTGCCGGGGAAAATAAACATTTCTTTCGGAATGATATAGACCTGAGCGCCAAGATAAAGCGAAATAAAGACCGATTTATTCGAGGAATCAAAATCCAATGAGGTCTGACAGCCGAAAACATCGCTTCCGGAAAAATCAAACTGTTCTGTAAATGCCTTTACCATACTCATAATACTGAAATGGGATTTCATTACACATTTGGGTTCCCCTGTTGTGCCTGACGTAAGAAAACAGCACATCAGATCAGAAGCCGCAGTATTCTCTCTTATCCTTCTGAGCGCATCACTGTCAGCCTTACATTCCTTAGCCTCTTCATAACTGAAAGAACGTATATCAGACCGGTCTGAAAAGACACGCATATCACGTTTCTGGCACAAAACAATGTTACTGTCAGCTTTATCAAGAACGGATATTATTTTTTTATCAGTATAGCTGCTGTCCATAGGAATGTAAACGTTTCCGCTGTATATCGCGCCAAGTATCAGTATAACCGACTCTATGTCCCGCCTTGTGATAACGACGACCGGCTTGTGCTGCTGATCGTTGTCAAGAATATACTGCGCGACCGATCTTGCAGCTTCTGTCAGTTCCTTATAGGTGATCTCACTTTTCTGGTCAGAAAATGCTATTCTGTCAGCATAGATCTCTGCCGACTTTTCGATCATTTCAATAACATTATTCATATAATTTCACTCTATTCCCTGTATAGCTCAGACAGCTTCTATAAAGCCGCAGTATGCCTTATTCATCCTGTTTTCAGCAATCAAGATCTGGTCTGTTATCTGAACATATTTCGAGTCTATGCGCTCCTTGCCCTTCAGGAAATCCTTGTACAGATTATTGTTTAAAAGATCCCAGTTTCTGACTGAATTATTGAGTGCATCAACAAGCTCCGAAGCCGCTTTGCTGTCATTGCTGTAAGTATCTTTCAGATACTGCACCTGAAGATTTCTTCTTCCCTTTATGTGCCATATCCTCCAGAGGAAAAACTTCATAGTATCTCTGTCGTGGGACGGAGCGTCCTGCGAAAAATACATATTGCCCTTTTCAAAAAGCTCCGCGAGCTTCTCTATCGCCTCAGCGCCATAGTATGTGTATATACCATCATCGTATGTTGCTTCTTTATTGTAATTATCATAGGAACGCCTGAAAACATCTTCACAATTATCCGATGCAGCTTTCAGCTTTTCAAAGTCGAACACAAACTCTCCGACCTCACAAAAATCCGCCATAGCCTCATCAAACTCTTTTTTGCTTATGACGCCGACTTCGCTGTTCTCTTCATACGGAACAAATCTCTCCATATTGATAATGGCAGGATTATCAACAAAAAACAGCTTGTCCCCGTCCTCGCCTATGACTGAAAAATAGTGATCAGACTTAGGCTTGCTGTCCTTATAATCCGGATCATAAAGCTCCTGAAACGGAAGTCTTTCAACTATCGGGTGAATTATCGCCGGCTCACCGTTCTTCAGAACTGCCGATACTCTTTCGGAAGGAGTCTCCCCCTCATTATGCAGAAGTATGTCTATCATATCATTTATCCACACGTTATCAATAGTGCCGAAATACACTATCTCATCATTCCTGATAGCCAGCTTTAACGTAGTCTCATTCAAATAAGCCTTGTAAAAATCAGGAATACAGTATTTCAGCTTTCCGATAACGTAAGAAGTCTGCGAGAGACAGTCGGAGAGTGAGTCAACCGTTGTATCTATAGCTCCGGAGCTGTTTCTGAAAAAATGCGCGTTCAACCATTCCTTAGACATATCAAAACCTCACCAAATCACCATTCGTGCATATCTGCATTTATCTTCTTGACAGAAGGATCAACGCCGTTCCAGTACCAGAAATACGGATCACATTCAGGCAGACCGTCCTGCTCTGATCTTGCAGAAACGACGCAGTATTCGCCATTCTTATCCATAGCATAGATGCTGACTCCGCCGCGGAAATCTGTCTGCACGTTTCTGAGATCATTAAGAGCTTCAAGGCAGGCTTCTTTCAGGCTCATTTTCATTTTAAGGTAAAGTATTACCGAATGTGCAGTATTTGAACGGATAGTAAGCTCTCCCATTCCTGTACAAGCAGCAGCTCCATATCTGTTATCGGCGTAAATACCGGAACCGATAGCAGGAGAATCACCGAGTCTGCCGGGATATTTAAAGCTCCAGCCGCTCGTGCTCGAACCTGCGCTTATGTTTCCGTTATTATCTATCGCAAGAAAAACAGTAGTTCCCTTTGCAGTCTTGTTTGTTGCAGTGAGCTGTGAAGGTCTTATCAGAGATATATCCGGCCAGTTTTTCTTTTCGCTTTCATTGAGGTGCTCATCAAGCCATTCCTTCCATTCAGCGACCGAAATATCTGTAAGATTATCCGATCTTTCTGCATTTATGTCGTGGGCAAATCTCTCTGCGCCTTCTCCGACAAGAAGAACGTGCGGGAGCTCGTCCATCATTCTTCTTGCAACAGAAATAGGATGAGCATAGCCTGAAATAGCTCCGACCGCTCCGGCGTGCATATTTGAACCGTCGATTATTCCGGCATCGAGCTGTACCTTTCCGAGCATATTCGGAAGTCCTCCGAAGCCTACCCACCTGACTTCCGGATCAGATTCTACAAGTCTTATTCCGCTTTCGATCGCATCTAAAGAAGAAGCGCCTTCGTTCAGAAGCTTTATTGTTTTTTCATGTCCGGCAACAGCAACCGAATTTGTAAGTAAAAAAGCCATAATTATTCTCCTGTTCTGGTTTTGCTGCGCTTATACAGCATTTAATATGTATGGTTTTATGCGAGACTGACTATATTATGCCTGAGACTGTCAGCCTTTCGGATAAAGTTTCTTGCGATCTCATCTTCGCCGTCTTTTTTCATTGATTCAGCTTTTTTCCTGAGGAAAGCGATCATCAGCAGGTTTTTATCGTCGGTGCTGATCTCACCGTTATTGCAGGCAAGCTCAAGAGCCTTCTGAAATCCCTTGACATCAATAAGGCTTTTCTTGAGATTGAACATATGATTTCCGCCGACAAGACTGCGAGTCCTTGAACCGTCCTTATTCTGCGGTATCCTGTATTTGGTGCAGAGCGAATCAAGATACATATATTCCCAGCCGCTTGCTGAATAGACGAGCCATGTATAATAATCCTCTGAAACTCTTTCCTGAGGGAACGGGTATTTAAGCGCCACACAGGTCCTGACAGAAGTTGAAGAGGTCAGGTTTATGTAGCCTGTTTCAATGCCTATCTTGCGCCATACTCCCCTTCCCTGCGGCGGATCTGATCTCAGCTGTTCCTGAATTTCACGAATGGACGGGAGAATTTTCATATTCTCCACATACTTTCCGTTTTCATCAATAACATCAAAGGAACTGTAAACGACTCCCACAGACGGATTAGCCATAAAAGCGTTTCTTGTCCTTTCAATTCTCTCCGGAGAAGCTACATCATCAGAGTCAAGGTAAAGTATAAACGGGCAGCCAAGCATAGACGCTCTCAATATACCAACATTTCGTGCATTTCCCGGTCCCTTGTTCTTTCTGAGGAAAATAGTCTCGATCCTGTTGCGGCTTTCCTTTGAGATAGTTCTCAGGAAATTCTTGACGCTGCTCTCCGGAGAAGCATCATCGACAATTATGATCTTCCAGTCCTTGTCTGTCTGGACCTGTACGCTTTTCAGCGCATTCTTGAGCCACAGGAGCTCGTTCTCCGTACCGGTGCTGTAATGCGGTATCACAACGGCAGCAGCGGAGATCTGAACTGTACTGATCCTGTTCCACGGCATAATAAAGCCTTTGTCAGTAAGACTGTAAAGAAGGTCTGTAAGGTCATCGTGAGAAATATCCATTCTGTTTTCAAGGTCAAGAACTGTTTCGCCGGAAATAATATTCTCCATAACGCGCTTTTCAGAACCGGTCAGCTTACAGCCTGTAAGTTCAAAGCTGTCATTCCATCTTGAGTCATATGAAACGAGATCACCGTTACTGTATTCCCAGTCAAATCCCTTCGAGACGATGCTGTCACTGAACCATACTGCATCTTCAGCCTTTTTATCAGCACATTCCGAAGCTATCATATCATAGTATTCGCTGTCAAGATCAGGGTGAAGATGCTCCCAGCTTATATGACGCTTCTGACTTCCGTATTTATTATGTATCTTTTCTGAGATCTCAAATACTTTATCATCAACGGAATAATCAGTATCAGAACGGTCACGCCCGATGTAATCATAGTAGGTCTCGTTTATTATATCATTAATATTCTCTGCAAAGAGTTTCAGAGAATAGTTATTTGCTGCATTAAGTCTTGCACTCTTTGACATAGTGTTTCTTATGTCATTATGTGTTATCAGGAATTCAATTCTGTCTTTTAACTGCTCGGTATTTATCCTTGCACCGAATTTACTGTGTACTGTTTCTATTTTAAAGCCTGCCGCTTCATCTGTTATAGTATCTTTAAGTCCTCCCCATGCTGTACCAACAACAGGAAGACCGCAAGCCTGCATTTCAACAGGCGTATATCCAAAATTCTCACTGATAAGAGTTGTAGCATTAATTCCAATATCAGCGAGACTCAATAATTCCGCATATTTATTTGTATCATTCTGAGTATCAAACAGAATGACAGAAGAGCCGAGTCCGAATTTTTCCACTTCAGACATAAACACTTCTTTTATATCACTTACCCTGCCTTCATTGAATTCAGGTATATAGAAGTCATCAAATGATCCAAGAAACATAAATACCAGATCATCATACTTTTTCCTCAGCTCCCTGAGAGCGCTCAGGAGAACAAGGGGGTTTTTCTGATGATTGATCCTTCCTGCGTATACTGCAATAAAGGCATCTTCCGGTATGTTGTATTTTTTTCTGAGTACAGCTTTATCTGCCGCAGGTCTGAATATATCTGTATCAACACCAAAAGGGATCATAACTCTGCTGAGCGACTGATCCTTTACGAGCTTATCAAAAATATTCACACAGCTTGTACAATTCAGGATAGCCTTGTCATAGCACCTGAAGGTATTATGATTATCCGCAAGCCATGCTGCACCTTTCTGCATAGAACCTAACCCATAAAACACAATGGGAAATTCTTTATAAGTTCTGTCAACTGTATAATAGGGTGATAAAAGAAACAGCAGATCTATCTTATCGGCAAACTCCTTATAGGCATCGTTGTTTTCAACGTAATAGGACTCTACTTCATAAACTACTGTATCATATTTCTGAGATATTGTGTCAACTGTATCCCGCCACAGCTTGTTAACACTGACATAGGGCGGGTCACCTCTTTTATCTAATATTACCCCAACAGTAATTGTTTTTCCCATACTTTTCATTTCAAGATCTCCTAATCTTTGGCAAAATCAATTCAAAAAAATACTCCAATTATCAGAAAAAAACTGAGAGCAAATTTTTAGGTTTGCCCTCAATTCTTTTCAGTTAAACTCTTAAGTCGGATCAAGTTTAATGGTTTATTAAGTAGTTAATTACTTATTCTTGCGCTTGCCGCCGCCAGTTGTTGTAGTTGTTGTAGTTGTAGTTGTTGTGCCAGCGTAGTTAGGATTTGTCTGCATTGATGACGACTGAATGTGGTTGACCTCAGGTCTGCACTGCTTCCAATCGCTGCAAACTGAATACATCTCGATAGAATTATTTGATACGTTTACTTTTTTTAACTGTCTCATAGTTATTACTCCTTAGTGTTATGAATTTAATATATTTCAATTTCGCCCGACTCACGAAAATGAAAGCAGAATAATGTTAAGTAGAATAGATCTTACTATATAAATTTTATATCAGTATGACATTGCTTTGTTATCGCAGTAATTTGAGATCACATCACAAAAGCCGCCAAAACTATAAAATCTCTTGTCGTCAAAATCCTTTTCCGAAAATTTTATGTTAAAGTCTCTTTCAGCGCAAAGAACAAGATATACAAGCATTTTAGCATCAAGTGCTATACTGCCTACCAATAATGATGTGTTATCATCTATAACTATATCGTCCTTTACACCAAAATCATTTCTAAGTATGCTTTTCACTTTTTCTCTTATATTGTCCATATTCACATACTCCTTATTGATCGGACGCAGCACTTGCACCGCTGAGTTTACTTATAAGCCTTTCAGTCACAATACTGTCACAGCCATCAGCCATCAAATTGACTACTAAACCATCAGCGTCAGCGTACTCATTAGCTATCACTGAATTGACCATATCTATATTTACATGATCGGTGTCAACACAATCAACAAACACATCA
>Ga0256405_10006021_pt1 | contig 19971 bp, 21 predicted proteins | sample RumenRJG_02DNA_FD_189096 | JGI IMG/M metagenome (GOLD analysis project Ga0256405, IMG submission 189096) | Bovine rumen microbial communities from Lethbridge, Alberta, Canada - RJG_02 | ecosystem: Host-associated > Mammals > Digestive system > Stomach > Rumen | place: Canada: Alberta... | reverse complement strand
TAATACTCTTTTTGGTTTTCTTTTACCAAAGTTTCAACAGGAAGCCAAGCAAAAACTTCTTTCCATTCCTTTAAAATGACAGTTTGCCAAAGACGACCAATCCTGCCATTGCCATCTTGGAATGGGTGAATAAACTCAAATTCATAATGAAATACACAACTTTTTATAAGCGGATGAACATCACTTGTTTTTAGCCATTTAAATAAATCGCCCATGAGTTCAGGAACTCTGTCTGCCGGTGGTGCCATATGAACAACCTTTTCACCGTCAAATATTCCGACACCATCGGTTCTATATTTGCCGTTTCTTTCAACTAAATCCTGCATCATAAGTTTATGAGCTTTTAGTAAATCTTTTTCGTTATATGGATTGAGTGATAATAATAAATCATATGCCTGAATTGAATTTTTTACTTCTTTTATTTCGTTTGGATTACCTAAAACTCTTTTTCCGTCAATTATTGCAGTAATTTGTTTTAAGCTTAAACTATTATTTTCAATAGCCAAGGATGAATGTATTGTTTTTATACGATTTTCTTTTCGCAACTTAACATGATAAGGACTATCCTGAAGCGAATTTATCTCTCCAATTTTTTCTGAAATATTGGAGATAAGTTCAATTATTTTTGATGTGATTTCAAAAGGCGGTGTGTACAATTTTATACATCCTTGTGTTATGAGTACCACTTAATACCTTTATTTTACCACAAATAAAGGACTTTATATAATTAGATTTTCAAGTTTGTTTCCTTCGTCCCAATATAAAAAAGTCATACTAACTGTTTGTATATATCAACCTGCATGTATATAAACATTATTCCTGATATAATAATTGTATGCCATATATTATAGATAATTTAAAGAATTGTTTTGATTTCTTTTTGCGAAACGTTATAATAGTTTCTCGAAAGAATTATTTTGAAAAACCACAAGATTTAACAAATATTTTTAATAACAAAGAAGAAGAAAATTTATATGATAATTTAAAAAATAATTATGGTGCTTTATTATCTCAAAATACAACCCGCAGAAATTTTCTTTTAAACCTGTATCACTTAAATATATTTGATAAATTTCTTACAAAAAAGACAAAAGACAATTTATCAATTCTTGATATTGGTTCAAAAAATTGGGAATACGTAAAAAGTGAATATGCATTTTTTAATTCATTTGCAAAAAACTTTACTCTTAATGGTATAGAACTTGATGCATATAGATTAAACAGCAATCTTTATAACAGATATGAAATTGCCAAGTTTTATACAAAAGATTTATCAAATACGAATTACATACCAGGAGATTTCTTAAAACATAAGCAAAAATATGATTATATTATATGGTTTTTGCCGTTTATTACTAAATACCCACTGATAAAATGGGGGTTACCTCTAAAATATTTTAAACCGCAGGAAATGCTTCTTCATGCATATAATCTCCTTAATCCCAATGGAGAACTGTTAATAGTTAATCAGGGAGAAGAAGAATATTTAATTCAACAGGAATTAGTTGAAAAAATGAATGTCAAAAATAATTATTTACTTCTAGGAGAAATTGCAGACCACTTTAGTTTTTTTAAAAATAAAAGATACTGTTCTAAGCTTATTAAAACTGTTTAATATCAAACATCTTAAATTTAAATAATTTAATTTTAATAACAATAATTTCAGGAATACAATTCAGTATTTTTAATTTAATCAATATTATTAAAAAAGTGTTATAATAAAAATCATTACTAACATGGAGTTAATATGACCAGAAGAAAAAAACCTAAAAAAATTACGGCTGATAATTACTTAAAATATTATTATGACATTCCGTATGAAGGTACGACTTCTCAAGGTAAACCATTAAAAAAACTAAAAGATATTACCTGTCCTTATCGTGGAATTAAAATTATATCGCAGGAAGCTACAAAAAATTTTGAAAAAGAACTTGAGAATGTTCAAACAGCATTTGAAGCAGTTAATTTGCTATCAAAATATAAAAAGCATCTTTTGAAAACAGAACGTGAGCTTTTGGCAATTTTTCAAGATTTTGTACAATTAAACCCTGATGATAACTTACAAAATTGTCTGCAAATGATAAAAAACAATTGCCTTACAAAATTAAAACTTGAAGAATTTAAAGTATTAGATGATGTTGATATTTTATTACATAAGTTATCGGCTCAAACAGCTTTAAAACTAAGAGCAAAAACAACAAAATGCAGACAGATTATATTATCAGATTTTTCCAGAGATACTTTTAAAAGAAAAATATTTTTAAATTCTTTGGAAGAAATTGTACCAAACAATAATGAAAAAGAAATTTTTGCTCAAATTAAAAATAAAGCCCTTTTTCTACCGACATCAGAATCAAGCAAAAATGCATTCGTTGTAAAATATTCTAAAAGAAATCAAACAGAAATAACAAGAAGGTTATTTATTGCTTCAACCGGTTCAATTGAACATATTATTCCATATAGTGAAGGCGGGGCAAACAGCATGGGAAATTTTCTTTTAACCTGTGCATCAGGTAACAGATACAGAGAAAATATGAATCTTGTTAATTATATTAAACGTTTTCCAAAAATTCCACAATACTGTCAAAAGTATATTGACGATATTATAGAAGTTATTCATTCCGGCGGTTTAAAGGGAAATGAAACATATCCCTATAGAATAAAAGAAAGACTTGCTGAAGAATCGCAAGGAAAAATTATGATTAGCATTTCTAAATACAAATACTCTAAAGACGAAGCTGCAGAAGCAAGTTACAATCACGAGAACAGATATAAGGATTATAAAAAATTATACTAATTTTTGAAAACAGGTCTATAATTATTAAATCATTGACCTGCCCTTATATTTTTAATATATTTTTTAAAATATTTATCATAAGTATTAATACACCAATATTGACAATATTAGGTTATTTATTTACTATGGACATATTCACTAAATCATAAAAATAAGGAGAAATATAATGCCATACATTGATGCAAAATTAAGTGTACAAGTTGATGAAAATAAGAAAAATGATATACAGATTAAATTAACAGATGCCGTATCTTCAGCTTTTTCAAAACCAAAAGCGTATATTATGGCAAATATTGAAGATTCCGCATCATTATACATGTCAGGAGAAAAAGTGGAAAAAGGAGCTTATATTTCAGTACGCCTTTTGGGTTCTGCAACAAAATCAGCTTGTCAGATGTCAACTAAAAACATTTGTGATATTTTAAGCTCAGAACTTGGACTTGACGGCTCAAAAATCTATGTAACATATCATCCTGTAGATTTATGGGGCTGGAACGGCTCAATGTTCTAATAACCATAATTTATGATTGCAAAAAAGAACATTTTAGATTAAAATATACATAAGCCGTACTCCACGGGGTTTAGCGAACTCTTGACCTGAAGCGATTGCAGGGTGCAGAGCCTGCTGTGAGGGTAAGCCAATCAGCAGTGAACCGTTTAGTATTGTTGACGGGTTAAATTATGATGGCATAATCTGTCGAACCATGTCAGGGTGGAAACACAGCAGCATTAAGACAATCTTTATGGGTATTATAACTTTAATCAAGAGATATTATTCGGCAAGTTGCTGCTTGTATTATTCGATAGGCAGTGGTACGGTTTTTAAAATAAAAAAAAGACTGCTAAAGCAGTCTTTTTTGTCTATATATTATTTATTATTCAAAATAATTAATCTGTGATTTGAATTCTGTTATCAGCTTTTATATGAATTTCTTGACCAGCATTTGTCAATTTTGTTATATAAGCTGCAACCATTTTATCTTTATCTTCTTCAAATGTTTGAGTTGCATTATCAATACATTTTAACATATCAAAACCATCTCTGCCGTTTGCATAATATGTATCAATTGCTACGTTGAAAGTTTTATCTTCACTAGGATTATTTATATCCAAAGCTTTTTTATTACCTTCTTTATCAACAAATTCAGCTGAAGTAAGTTCACCTTGTTTATTCATTGTGTAATTTAAACCGGAAACTTGAAGAATACCAGGTTTTGTACCTGCACTAACAAGAGAATGAGCACCGAATTTTAACGCATCAACAAGAGTTTTTTCGCTTAAAGGTGCTGTTATCATTCCGTTTTTGAAAGGAACAATACTTGATATATCTCTTGTATTAATTTTACCTTCATCAAATGTATTTCTTAAATTTGCAGAACCTAATATTGCAATATCAGCACCTGTAAAATCTTTCATAGCATCAGCTACAAAATCAGCATGAGGATTTTCAACACCCAATCTGTTTTCAGGTTCAGGAACTGATGATTTAATTGTACCAACAACTGCAGGTTTACCTAAAATCATTTCTGAAAAATATGTCATTACCATATTTCTTCTGTAATTTTTTATAGGTGTAACATTATTTTGTACTTTTTTAATTACGCCTTTTTCATCAAATTCAAGGTTTAAAACTCCGAAGTTATTTGCATCTTTACCTGCTTGAGTAATAACTACAGGATTACCGTCTTTACCGTATAAAAGATTTTCTCCTTCTTTTATACCTTCAATTAATTCATGTGAATGACCGCCTAAAATAACATCAATGCCTTCTGTTTCTTGAGCAAGTCTTTTTTCATTTGCATTTCCTGTGTGTGAAATAACAATAATTTTATCAACACCTTGTTCTTTTAATTTGTCAACCTCTGCTTGAACATCTTTTATTGTTTGATCATAATCATCAACTTTAAAATCTTTATATTGTTCTGTATTTGCAATTCTTGTAAATAAATCTGATGGCATTGTTCCAATAATACCGTATTTTGTACCATCTTTTTCTTCTATGTATGATTTTTCTATTCTGCTTGATAATGGATTTTTCTTATCAATAGTAACATTTGCACCTAACATTTTATATTTTCTGTTAGATGTAAGTTTATTTAAAGTATCAGAATCCATATCACATTCATGGTTTCCAACAGCAGTAGCTGTTATACCAATAATATCTAAAAATTTAGCTGCTATAGCATTCGGTTTTTTACTTCCGCCTAATAATGTATCACCGGAACATAATTTTAATTTATCAGTAGGTTGTGATGGAGTAAATCTGTCAAAATCCTTTGATGCATTATAAATTTTTTCCATTTTCATTGTTTGACCGTGAAGATCATTAATATAGAAAATGCTTGTTCTTGTTGTTTTTGGAATTGGAGATGTTGTTCCGATTGGATTAATCATTGAGTTTAAAAACCTTTGTTAGCACACACATGTATTTTAATAACGCTGAAGATTTTTATTTGCCCTTTTTTAGCACTTTATTACAAAATTGTTACAAAAAATTATTTCTTAATTATTAACATGAGAAAAAATTTTCATACATGTAAATGATTGTATTTTATAAGGTCATGTGAAAGAATAGTATTGTTAAGAGAGAGAGTTATTTTAAACAGAAATTTAAACCCTGATAAAAAGGGTTACAAATCATAATACATAATCCCATATACATATTAATCTTATTACTATCCATATTTAGGACAAACCGTTGCGGTTTGTCTTTTTTTTATAAAAATCTTCAGGATGTGCAGAATTTGAACATATTATTTCATAATATTCATTCTTATCAATATCAACACCCATATTTTTAGTGCTTATTGTAAATTTCTTTTTCTTTCTTTTATTTTCCATAATTGGATTATATCATAAGAATTAAGATAAAAAGAAATAATCCGTTATTCTAAAATAATTATTATTCTAAAGAATAATAGTTTGTTCCCTATCCGCACCAACACTTATTATAGAAATTTTACAACCTGATAATTCTTCTATTCTTTTCAAGTATTTTTTTGTATTTTGAGGTAAATCGTCATAAGTTTTTACATTTGATATATCTTGTTTCCAACCGTCTAAAATTTCATATACCGGTTCAAGATATTTATGCATAAAAACATTTGTAGGGTATTCTGTATAAATTTTTCCGTTTCTTTTATCTTTATAAGCCGTACAAATCTTTATTTCATCAAAATCATCAAAAACATCTGTTTTTGTAAGTGCAATAGTTGTAATTCCACCTGTTAAAACAGCATATCTTGCAATTACAGAATCAAACCATCCGCATCTTCTCGGACGACCTGTTGTTGTTCCGTATTCATGCCCGTTATCACGTATTCTATCACCTGTTTCATCATTTAGTTCGGTTACAAAAGCACCTTCACCAACTCTTGTTGTGTACGCTTTCATTACACCTACAACTCGTTTTATCATGCAAGGTCCATAACCACTTCCAACAGAAGCACCGCCTGCTATTGGATTTGAACTTGTTACAAAAGGGTAAGTTCCATAATCCACATCGAGCATTACCCCTTGAGCACCTTCAAAAAGGATTGTTTTATTTTTATATTCATTTAATAAATTTTGCCAATCAAAACAAACATACGGCTCAAAAATTTCTTTATATTTTTTGCATAATTCTATCATTTCATATTTTGAATATTCTTTTAAACCGTAAACACTTTTTAATGTTTTATTTTTTAGAGGTAGTATTATATCTAATTTTTCAGATAGAGTTTCTTCATCAAATAAATCCTCTATTTTTAAAGCACATCTTGCATATTTATCTGTATAAGTTTGTCCGATACCACGTCTTGTAGAACCGATTTTACCTTTTTTTGCAGTATCCTCTGCCCAAGCATCAACATCTGTATGATAAGGTAAAGTTATAACGGCAAGCGGACTTAGCTTTAACCCTGATAAGTCAACACCTCTGTTTTTTAAACCTTCTGTTTCCTGTTTGAAAACATCTGGTAGAACAACTGTTCCTGCACCTATAAAACAAATTTTGTCTTTATATAAAATCCCTGACGGTACAAGATGCAATTTATAAATTTCACCATCATAAACAACAGTATGTCCGGCATTACATCCGCCTTGATAACGGATAACAATATCAGCACTTTGTGCAAGCAAGTCTGTTATTTTTGCCTTTCCTTCATCACCCCATTGACCACCAATAACAACAGTATTATCCATTATTTTTATCCCTTATTTTTTGGATAAGATTAGGTAATATTTCAAAAGCATCACCAACTATTCCCAAATCGGCTTGTTTAAAAATAGGAGCATTTTCATCTTTATTTATAGCAATAATTTTATCTGAACCGCTCATACCTACAACATGCTGTACTGCACCTGAAATTCCGCATGCTATGTATATTTTAGGTACAACAGTTTTTCCTGTCTGTCCAATTTGAATAGAACTGTCTGCAAGTCCCATATCAACTGCACCACGTGAAGCACCAACAGAACCGCCCAGAACATCTGCAAGTTCTTGAAGCAATTTAAAACCTGCTTCATTTTTCATTCCCTTACCGCCTGAAACAATGATTTCTGCCTCATCAATTCTTTTATCTGTTAATTGAGGATTTGCAATAAAATCAAGCAGTTCAACTCTTTTGTTGATATTTGATAAATCAGGAGAGTACTCAATTATCAATGGTTCTTGTTCATAGTTTTTATCGGATTTTTTCAAAACCTTTGGTCTTACTGTTGCCATTTGCGGAAATTGTTTACACAATATTGTTGCCATTAAGTTTCCGCCAAATGTAGGACGTGTCGCAGCTAATTGTCCTTTTTCATTTATATCAAGAGATGTACAATCAGCCGTTAACCCCGTTTTTAACTTTGTGGATATTACAGGAGCCAAATCTCTACCTTGCGTTGTTGCACCTATTAAAAATATTTCAGGTTCAATTTTTTTTATTAAATCAATTGCAATTTGTGAATAATATTCTGTAGAATAATCTTTCAAGTATTCACTACTAGCAATATAAACTTTATTAAAACCGGCTTTTTTTAAAACATGCTTATTCTCATCAAGGTTTCTTCCATCAGTAATAAGCAAAGCAGAAATACAAGCATTCTCTAACTTTTCAGACAAATCATGTGCTGCATTTGCAAGCTCTAATACTACATCTATTACTTTTCCGCTTCTGTTTGCTTGAGCATATATCAAAATCTCCTTAGCCATTTAACACCTCTAAAATTTTATTTGATATACATTCTAAGTCATCTGTTTTAATTAATTCTCCACTCTGCTTTTCTTCCGGTCTAAATGCTTTACTAACATAAGTAGGAGAACCCTTAAAGCCGGTTTCTTCAGGTGAAATAGATATATCTTCATGAGAATAAAATTTAACTTCCGCTTTTTGTGCATTACGATAACCGTTTATATAAGCCCTTCTCGGTTCATAATCACATTTAAGCATGCATAAAACAGCAGGAAGTTTTGCTTTTAAAACCTCTTTTCCATCTTCTACTTCTCGAAGCACTGTAACATATCCGTCTTTTATTTCTTTAACCTCTTTAACATAAGTTATAACAGGAACATCCAAATTTGTTGCAACACCTGAACCTGTTTGAGCAGTATCACCGTCTGTTGCAAATTGTCCGCATATAACCAAATCAAAATCAGGTATTTTAAATTGTATACCTGTTGAAATAGTTTTTGCAGTAGCAAGAGTATCAGAACCGGCAAATTTTTTATCAGATAAAACAAAACCGCTGTCAACACCCATTGAAATCGATTTTCTAATAATATTTTCCGCCTGATTAGGCCCCATTGTTAATGTTGTAACTGTAGTATTTTCGTAAACATCCTTTAGTTTTAAAGCAGTTTCGATAGCATACATGTCGAAAGGATTAATTATACTTTCAACACCTTCTCTTTGTATTGTATTATTTTCTGTCCACTTAATATCAGCCGTATCAGGAACTTGTTTTATACAAACTACAATTTTCATAATTATTGTTTTTTCGCCTGTTTTGCCTGAACTTCCATAGCGGCATTATGAGCAAGCATATATACCGAACAAACCTTATAACCTTTTAAATACCAAGCACACATATCTTGTGTACAAACTTTTTCAAAACTGTTACCTGCTGTCATTAAGGGGCAAAACGGAATATTTTTTTTGTTGTCTGACATATAACACTAACCTTTCTTTAGTAAGTTACAATTTTCATCTCTTTTACGTTCTTGTTCTTTATAAATACGAGTTCTGTTGATAACCTCATCAAAATCTATTTTGTGAGCATCAAAATCAGGCCCGTCAACACATGCAAATTTAACTTCTCCACCAACAGTTAATCTACAAGCACCGCACATGCCTGTTCCATCAACCATTATAGGATTCATACTTGCTTCAGTGTATATTCCTTTATCTCTTGTTAAATTTGCAACTGCTCTCATCATTGGCATAGGACCTACAGCTATTGCATAATCAACTTTTTCTTGTCCTATTATACGTTCCAATACTTGTGTTACAAAACCTTTTTCACCCAATGTTCCATCATCAGTTGTAATAAATAATTCATCACAAGCATTTTTCATTTTATCTTGCCAAAAGATTAAATCTTTGTTTCTGGCACCCATAATCATATAAACTTTATTACCTGCTTCTTTAAATGCCTTTGCTATCAAATAACAAGGTGCTGCACCATAACCTCCGGCAAGACAAACAACTGTTCCGTATTTTTTTATCTCAGTCGGTTTTCCTAAAGGCCCTACGATATCGGATAATTCATCACCCACATTTAATGATGCAAGCTGTTTTGTAGAATATCCGACTGCCATAAATACCAATGTTAAAAGACCATTGTCTTTATCCACATCAGCTATTGTTAAAGGTACTCTCTCACTGTCTTCGAATGCTCTAAATATTATAAATTGTCCTGCTTGTGCATTTCTCACTACAAATGGTGCTTCAAGCGTTATCTCATACTGATTAGGACAAATTTCCTTTTTTGATACTATTTTATATGTCATAATTTTACCCTATACTTTACTACAATTTTATTATATCATAATAAAATTGTAATAGAACATTTAATGTAAATAAATACAGTAGGTAACGTATGAAAAATATTTCTATAATTTTAGCATCCGGTACAGGTGAACGCTTTGGAGAAAATATCCCTAAACAATTTTACAAAATAAAAAATAAAACTATTTTGGAATATTCACTTGATGCCTTTGAACAAAATAAAAATATTGATGAAATCATACTTGTAACAAACCCGAATTTTAATGATTTATCAAGAGAGATTGTTTTCAAAAATAATTATAAAAAAGTTGTAAAAATAGTAAATGGCGGAGCAACAAGAGTGGACAGTTCAAGAATTGGCACAAGTTACGCTGATGATGACAGCAATGTTTTAATTCATGATGCAGTCAGAGCTTTTGTAACACAAAAAATAATAGATGATAATATTGAAGCACTAAAAAAATATGAAGCTGTAGGAACAGCTATTGACACCATTGATACAATAATTGAAATTGATAAAAACGGATTTATAAAAAAAATTCCGCAAAGAAATATGCTAAAAAGAATACAAACACCTCAATCATTTAGAGCAAAATTAATAAAACAAGCCCATGAAATTGCATTAAAAAATAATGATAAAAATTTTACGGATGACTGCGGACTAATTTTAAAATATAATCTCGCCCCAATATTTTTAGTACAGGGTGATGAAAAAAATTTAAAAATAACTCAAAAAAGTGATTTAAGACAATTTATTTAACAATGATATATTTTTGAAATATTAAAAAATAATAAATATAAGTTGTTTATGTTAATTGATGACTTATAATTTTAGAAGTATAATATTTATGTAGGTGAAAAAATGTCCCATAAGAAAAAAACAGAAACAATTAAAAATAATAATCCTTTTAGAAACAAGGAAGAATTTGATGAACAAGAAGAATTAACAGAAGAAACTGTTGAAGAAGAAACTATTGAAGAAGAACCTGTTGAAGAACAGACAGAAGAAAATGTTTCTCAAGATAATGAATTACAAAAAAAATTAGATGTCTTAAACAGTCAATATGTTCGACTTGCAGCTGATTTTGACAACTATAGAAAACGTCAAGAACAAGAAAAAGAAAATCTTCTTAAATATGGTGCAGAAGAAACATTGAAAAAACTGTTAACAGTCTTAGATAATTTTGACAGAGGAGAAAAAGCTGTTGAAACACTTGACGACTGCCAAAAAGTTAAGGAAAGTTTTTCTCTTGTATGCAATCAAATGAGAGAAACATTGTCAAAGATTGGTTTAGAAGAAATAGATGCAGAGGGTAAAGAATTCAATCCTGCAATGCATGAAGCTGTTATGCAGACACCTAGTGAAGAATATCCTGAAAATACAGTAATTAATGTATTACAAAAAGGATATAAGATAGGAGATAAAGTATTAAGAGCAGCATTAGTAAATGTTGCAACAAAAGGTTAGATTTTGTGAAAGGTTTAAATATCAAGCATGGCTGATTATTATGAAATATTAGGAGTTGACAGAAACGCTTCAAAAGATGAGATAAAAAGTGCATTTAGAAAAATGGCACGTAAATATCATCCTGATGTAAACAAAGCACCTGATGCCGAAGCAAAATTTAAGGAAATAGGTAAAGCTTATGAAACTCTAATGGATGATGAAAAAAGAGAAACTTACGATAGATTTGGAGAAGACGGTCTTAAGAATGCCGGTTTTGACACATCAGGTCCATTTGCAGGTGGATTTGGAGATTTAAGTGAAATTTTAGCTTCTTTCTTTGACGGAATGGGCATGGGTGGATTTTCAGCAAGAAGTAATCCAAATGCACCGAGACAAGGTGAAGATTTGAGAGTTGATGTAGAGCTTGAATTTGAGGAAGCTGTGTTTGGTTGTACCAAACAAGTAAAGATAGACCATTTAGAAATTTGTAAAGATTGTAATGGTACTGGTGCAAAACCCGGAACTACACCTGTAACTTGTCCTACTTGCGGAGGTATGGGAAAAGTTCAACAAACAACACAAACTGCATTTGGGAATTTTACACAAGTAACGACCTGTCCTGCATGTAAAGGTTCCGGTAAAAAAATAGAAACACCGTGTGAAACATGTAAAGGACATGGCAGAGTTGAAGTTGAAAAAAGTTTAGATATAAAAATCCCTGCAGGTGTTGATAATTTGTCTAAAATGCGTCTTTCCGGCGAAGGAGATTGCGGTATAAACGGCGGGCCGGCAGGAGATTTATATGTTATACTACATGTTAAACCGTCGGAATACTTTAACAGAGAAGGTATAAACATTATCACTCCTCTTGAAATTTCTCCTGCACAAGCTGTTTTAGGAGATGAAATTGAGGTAAAAACTTTAGACGGTAACAGAACTGTTCATATACCATCAGGTATTCAAAGCGGTAATATGGTCAAACTGAATGGCTTAGGAGTTCCTCATATTCAAAATAAAAATCACAGGGGTGATCATATTTTCGTTATAAATGTTGTTATTCCTAAAAAACTGTCGCAGATTGAGAAAGATTTATACAAGCAATTATATGAGATTAATACAGGTAAAAAACATCAAGAAAAATTTGCAGACAAAGTAAAAGGAGTTTTTAGATAGTGCGTAAATTTCTTATCATTTTACTTTTTTTATTTTGTACCGTAACATCCGTATCAGCAGCAACAATTCCTGATAACGTTACAAATTATATAAAAAACAGCTTTCCAAAAGCAGAAATCCGTTTTGACGGATTAATAACGATAAATGATACTTTATATTTGCCATTATATCCTGCAAAATCAATTAATGTACAAAAATTTGAAATAAAAAAAACAATACCCGAAGGTAAAACATTAAAAGATTTACCTGACATCTTAGTATTTAATAATGATTTTGTACTATTAAAAATAATAGAAACTGTTGACGGCAAAAAGAAAGTTTTATTTCAAAAAGAGCCGTTTATTGAAGTAAAAACCGGCTTATTACCACAAGATTTGCTTGTACCTAAGGGATTAATTATACCTGATAACATAAAATCAATAATAGGCGGATTAAAAATTGCTACAGAGCAAGATAAAGACTTAAAAATAAAATCAGATTTTTCTGATGAAAAACCTATAACAACTGAAGTGAAAAGTGATATAGCCACAACAGTACCTCAATTAAAAAACAAATTGTTTTATATTACAACTTACAAATCAAAAAACATACATGTAATACCTTCAAATAAAACAAACCCTTCCTATGCTCTTTCGGTAGATTCTATTCCGTTAGATATAAAAATATATAAAGGATTTTTGTTAGTTACGGCTGTTGATATAAATGCGGTTAATATTATTTCTTTAGCAGATGAAGCAGTAATAAAATGTATTGAACTACCTGAACAACCTGAGCAAATACTTGTAGATAATATTAATAGAAAAGCTTATATATCAGCTCCCGAAGCATCATCAATATATGTTTTAGATTTAATAACAATGCAATTAAAACAAAAAATACAAGTAAACGGCTGGTGTGATAAACTTTATCTTACGCCTGACGGAACAAAATTGATTTATGTAGACAGAAAAACAAATGATGTTTGGTCTGTTGAATTGAACAATGATTACACTATAAAGGAAGTAGGAACATTTCCGAACATATCATCAATAGCATATTCTGAAAACAAGATTTATCTTTCAAGCAGAACAAAAAACAGATTAGCAATAGTAGATTATGCAACAATGTCCTTGATTAGAGAGTTTGAAGTATCTCCAAAACCTGTTGATATGTTAGTTTATTATGGAAATTTATTTATATTAAGTGCAGAAACAAGCATTGTACAAGTTTTAAACACTCAAACAGATAAATTAACAAATACAATAAAATTAAATACGAACGGATTTGCAACAAAAATAACAAGAATTGACGGAACAAATTTAGCAGTTATAACAGGAGCGGTTGCAGGTAAATATTCTGTTATAAATTTAGCTAAAAAACAGGTTATAAAAACATTACCTATAAACATTCCAATTACAAAAATAGCAATTACAGAACAAGTAAGAAAGATTAATAAATAGATGTTTGACAGTACGACAGAAACAGTTTTAAAAAATCTTGAAAAAACGCAGGATGACTTTTGGAATATCGCCAGAGAAACAGGGAATTTCCTAAACCTTATCATAAAGACAGCCAATATAAAAAATGCTTATGAAGTAGGAACATCAAACGGATATTCAGGAATTTGGCTTGCAAAGGGTTTAGTAGAAACAGGCGGACACCTGACAACAATTGAGTTTTATGAAAAAAGGATTATACCGGCAAAAGAAAACTTTAAAATGTGTGGATTATCAGATATAATAACCGTTAAACAGGGTTCTGCAATAGAAATTTTGGAAGAAATACCAGAAAAAGAAGTAATCGATTTTGCGTTTATTGATGCAAATAAAGGACAATATCTCGATTATTTTAAAATTCTTGATAATCATATAAAGCGTGGCGGTATTATTACGGCAGACAACGTAACATCTCATTCGCAAAAAGTAAAGCCATTTCTTGATGCAATATTTGGAAATCCTAAATACCAATCTGAAATATTAGATTTACCTGCCGGCTTATTAATAGCAAGAAAAAACGAAGATTAATTTTTAATAAACACGATTTTTACTGTATAATTTTTTTATGAAAATAAAAAATTTAAAATTAAAAAATTACAGAAATTGTGAAAACATAGAATTAAATTTTAATAGTTTCAAAAACATTATAATAGGCAAAAATGCACAGGGTAAAACTAACATTTTAGAAAGTATATATTTTTTATCTTGCTTAAAATCTATGAGAACATCTAAAGTTTCTGATTTGATTGAGTTTGGCAAAGACAATATGAATATTTGTGCATTGTTGGAAAAAAATTCAACAGAAATACAATTAAATTATTATATTGATGAAACAGGTAAAAAAACATTTAAAATTAACGGAGTAAAATCAACCATAAAAGATTTTAGAGGTATATTAAAAACTGTTATATTTTCAAACGAAGATTTACTATTATTAAGAGGTACTCCTGAAAATAGAAGAAATTGGCTTGATAACGCAATATTTCAAATATATCCATTATATGAGGACAGGTTAAATAAATATGAAAAATTACGTATTCAAAAAAATAATTTATTGAAAAGTGATAAATTTGATTACGGTTTAATGGATGTTTATAATGAACAAATGTCTATAACAGGAGCAAATATTGTATTTTTACGCAATAAATATTTGAATGAAATATCAAATATAGCAAAGATAAAACATTTAGAGATTTCTAATGATGAAACTTTAAATATTTATTATAAAACTACATTTCCTATTAATGATAATATTGAACAAATTTGTGAAAATTATAAACAAGCATTAAAAGATAACTATGATGAAGAAATAAGACGAGGGCAATCTCTAATAGGGCCTCACAGAGATGATATTATATTTTTAACAAACGATAAAGATGCAACAAAATTTGCATCTCAAGGACAACAAAGAACTGTCGTTTTAGCATTAAAATCTGCAGAATTAAATATTATTAAAGAAAAGACAGATATTTCTCCAATATTATTACTTGATGATGTTTTAGCAGAATTAGATGATTTAAGACAGAATTACTTACTTAATTCTATAGATAAAGATACACAAACAATTATAACGTCTGTTGACACATTACTTTTTAGCAAAGAATTTTTAAACGATATTTCTCTTTTCAAAATAAAGAACGGCAGTTTAGAAATTTAATAAAAAACTTATAAATTTTTATGTTAGTATATGAAAATTAAAAGTGTATAAAATATGAGGAAATCATATATGGCTACATTAAAAACATCAATATTAGGAATAGAATTTGAAAATCCATTTTTATTGGCTTCCGCACCACCTACAGCATCAATAGAAAGTATAGATAAATCCTTTGAAATGGGTTGGGGAGGTGCTGTCCTAAAAACCATAACTCCTGATGATTTGGAAATGGTTGAAGCAAGTCCTCGTTATGCAACAATTAAAGAAAAAGGGAAAATAATCTGCCTTCAAAATATAGAACTTTTGAGCCACAAAACAATTCAATATTGGGTAGATGGGATTAAATATCTTAAGGAAAAATATCCTTCAAAAGTTATAATTGCAAGTATAATGGCACCTGTTGAATGTGAAGAATGGCAAAACCTTGTTAAAACATTTAACAATACTCCAATAGATGCATTTGAACTTAATTTTTCCTGCCCGCACGGAATGCCTGAAAAGAATATTGGAATGGCAATAGGAACAAGTGCAGAAATATCAAATCTTATTACCTCTTGGGTAAAAGCCGTTGCCCAAAAACCTGTTTTTGTAAAATTAACACCAAATGTAACAAATATAACATGGATTGCAAACGCAGTTGAAAAAGCAGGTGCAGACGGATTAGCAGCAATCAATACGGTGCAAGGTTTTATGGGTATTAATTTGGATACACTAGAGCCGGTTCTTAACATTGATGGACATTCTACCTATGGAGGATTATCGGGTGAAGCTGTTAAACCAATAGGATTTAAATGTGTTGCTCAAATAAGACAGAATTCCAATTTGCCAATACTTGGTATGGGAGGAATATCCAATTGGGAAGATGCAGCACAATATATAGCTCTTGGTTCTGATGCTGTACAAATTTGTACAGAAGTTATGATTAACGGATACGGAATAATAAATAATCTAAAGTCGGGCTTATTGAATTATTTAGAAACTAAAGGATTTAAAAATATATCAGAATTAAAAAATATTGCAATTAAAAAAATTACATCACACGAAAAACTAAATAAGAAAAATCACCTTTATCCTTTGATTGATAAAGAAAAGTGTATAAAATGCGGGAAATGTGCAAAAATATGCTCCGAATCAGAATATAACGCATTGAGTATTGATAAAGAAAGTTTGTGCATTAATAAAGAACAATGCGTTGGATGTTCACTATGCAGTCATATATGCCCTAAAGAAGCCATAAAAATGTGTTGCTAAATAAGATAAATGGAGTAATTATATGAATATTTTATTTTATATTATATGCGTTATATTATTTTTGTTAATATTAGTTATTGTTTCAAAAATAATTAAATTAAAAAATATTGAATACAAAAACAAAGAAATTTTCTCAAATAAAAAAATATTAACTGTTTATTATTCAAATGGCGGTAATACTAAAAATGTTGCAGAAAAGCTTCATTCAATCGTATCCGGAGATTTAAAAGAGATTGAATTAACTGAAAAATATCCAAAAAATATTTTTAAAATGTCAAAGCTTGTAAGAAAACAAATAAGAGAAGGTTATTTGCCCCAAATAGAGAAAATTGATATATCAGATTATGACATTATTTTTACGGCATCGCCTATTTGGAATTCTTCTATATCACTACCAATGGAGTATTTTTTAAAAAATAACAATTTTGAAAATAAAGTATTAATTCCTATTTTTACATACTCCGGAGGTGCTTTCAAAAAGAAAGTATGGAATGAATTTAAAGATTTAACAAATGCAAAAGAAATAAAAAAGCATTTATTTATGTTTGAAAACGGAATTTTCCTAGTAAAAGAACAAATTATAAATTGGTTAAATAACTTATAAACTGTTACTAAACCCCTTATATCGAGATTTTTAATCTTTTTCTATAGCAGTATTTGTTTTACCAAACATTATAGGAGCATATTTATTTATTAATACAACAAGTAAAGAAGAAATAATCAATGCAATTAATGTTATAATTGTATTGATAGATAAACGGCTTAGAGTTGTATTTGTTTGTAAAAAAGTTAAAAACGCAACAACAATATGTCTATGCAGCAAAAATATGGCTAATGTATTTTGTCCTAAAAAGTTAAGTATTCGTTTTTTTATAGGTAATTTATATATTAATATTCCAGCTAATATGGTGCAAAAACTTCCGGTTAGTGAACAGAACAAGAACGCAGGTATATTTGTATAAGTGGCATTTGCCATTAGCATAAACTCATGTGTATAATCCGTAAAACTAAAACCGCATATAAACAGTAAACCTAAAAATATCATTAACATTATCAAATAAATATTTTTAATATCCACAAGTTTTTTTATATATGGTTTTACAAGTGAACCAATGAGCATAAATCCTGCAGCAACAAATGCTATGTCATAGCTTAAAAAATTTCCGTTTTGAGTTAATACATTATTATGATGCGGTAAACAAAAACCCAATATAAAGCAAATAGGTATTGCAACATAACTTGCATATTGTATTTTTAAATTTAATTTATTTACTAACATATAAAACAACTCAAGATAAATTCTTGCAACAAAAAGTACAACAATAAACCACAAAGATGTTAGAGTGTGAATATGTGCAAAATTAATCCAAGAGCCAAAACATAAATTTACTAAATTTGAAAAAGAGAAATCCATGTAAATTGTCCCCCAAATCATAAATGGCACAATTAGTGCAATAAAATTTTTATGTAAAAAATTTCTTAAAGTTAGCAAAGAATAATTTTCTCTGCAAGTTACAACAAACATGCCGGAAAGAATAAAAAATAACGGCATGTGAAAAGCATATATAAGAGATTTGTAAGGTAAAATTTCTGTTTTATTAGGACTTGTATGACCTATAACTACAAGTATTATAGCTAATGCTTTTATAATATCAATAAATTCAATTCTTTTTTTACATTTACACATAAAAATTATTCTATCATAAATATATTAATTAAATAAAGAAATTATAGTTAAATTAAATTTCGAATTATTATGCAAACTATGTAAAAATTCTTGTTAAAGAACCTCCGCACTCTGCAAAAAATTCGCTCGAACTAATACCAAACTACGTTTGGTGAGTTCTCGTATGTATAATCCTCAATATAAAACAGAGATAATATTAAAAAATTGAAATTTATTTTAAAATTTGTCAGTTGATTTATTGTTCACTATAGTTTACAATGTAAATATGAAAGAAATTTTATTTTATACTCACAATAATGGTAAAATTCCTGTTCTGGAATGGATGAATTCACTTGATTCTCTAAATAAAGCAAGAATTTATGCAAGATTGGCAAGAATACAGGAAGGAAATTTAGGAGATTATAAAAAACTTGATAGTGAAATTTCTGAATTTCGTTTTAAATTTGGGAGCGGATATAGAATATATTATTCTGAAATTGATAACATTGTAATTCTTTTAATAAATGCAGGTGATAAGAAATCGCAACCAAATGATATTAAAAAAGCTAAAGAATATTTAGAAAATTGGAGGCAAAATCAAAATGGCTAAATATAAAAATTCAACATCAATCGAACAAGTAATGGAACAGTACCTAAAAACCCCTGAAGATATAAAAGCATATTTAAATGCAGCATTAGAACTCTATATTGAAGAGGGTGATTTTAATGCATTTTATCGTTCTTTAGAATATGTAGTAAAAGCACAAGGAACATTATCAGAATTTGCAAGTAAAACAGGTTTATCAAGAACAAACTTGTATAACATTTTTCAATCAAAGAAAGAGCCAAAAATTCAGACTGTTGCAAAAATATTAAAGGAATTAGGTTTTAGTTTAATGGTTGCGTAATTATTCGTTATCTTCTTGCTCTAAAATTTTCCTTTCTTTTTCCATATTCAACAATCTAATTAATCCTTTGACAGATAAATCAATTTCTTGAGCATTTTCTAAAGTCAATGTATAATTATGTTTGTTGTATAAATATTGCCAATCCTTTCTTATCCCTTCAAGTTTTTCTGTTTCATATTTTGCATAATATCATCACTTTTTAGATATTCGAACCTAAAAAAGTTCTCGTATGTATAATCCTCAATATAAAACAGAGAATAACAAATGTTATTCTCTGTTTTATGGTGGAGTATATGTCGCCAGAATCGAACTTTTTATTGAAAAATTTTATGGATTATTTATCATATAAAATTTTTATTTCCTCTGTTAGAAAATATTTTTGTTTGTCATGCTGAACTTGTTTCAGCATCTTACCAATTTTCAGATAAGTCTTTAAATTCTGGATTCATTTCTTTTATAAGATTTATTTTCCATTGTCTGTGCCAGCGCTTCAATTGTTTTTCTCTGTTCAATGCAGATTCAACATCTTTGGTTACTTCATAGTATACTAATCTATCAACATTATATTTTTTGGTAAAACCCTCAACAACTTTATTTTTATGTTCCCAAATTCTTTTTGGTAA
>Ga0256405_10006020_pt1 | contig 19978 bp, 20 predicted proteins | sample RumenRJG_02DNA_FD_189096 | JGI IMG/M metagenome (GOLD analysis project Ga0256405, IMG submission 189096) | Bovine rumen microbial communities from Lethbridge, Alberta, Canada - RJG_02 | ecosystem: Host-associated > Mammals > Digestive system > Stomach > Rumen | place: Canada: Alberta... | reverse complement strand
CAGTTTTAATGACGGATGCAAGAACCATAAAAGCGCACGCCAGACCAACTGTTTCCCTCATTATACAAAAACAAGTGCAGCTACAGATATACATATCTGTCAACTACACTTCTATGGTACTAAAAAGTGCGCGTAAACAGCCTTTAAAATTACGCGCAAAAAACAGCATTGTTTAAATATGCGCGTAATTACGAGCTGGAAGGGAGAGCCGGTGAAGATTTTTTGCGAAAAACATACTTGACACGGTGTCAGAATGGGAATATAATCTGGTCGTAAAGCATTTTGACACGGTGTCAGAATGCGCAAAAACCGAAAGGAGCAGATCATGCCTAAGGGATCACCGGAACGCACGGCGGCCAGAAGAGATGAGATCATCAGCGCCTGCGAGAAGCTTTATCAGACCATGAGCTTCAGGGATATAACTTTAAAGGACATAGGAGCCGAGACGACATTCTCGAGGCCCACGATATATAACTATTTCCAGACCAAGGAGGAGATCTTCCTGGCTTTGTTCAAGCTGGAGTACGACCGCTGGAACGAGGAGCTGGAGAAGATCATAATCGATAACGAAAAGCTCTCTCACGAGGAGATCGCGGACAGGATCGCGGGTTCTTTGGAAAACAGGAAGCAGCTTCTGAAGCTTCTTTCGATGAACAACTTCGACATGGAAGCTAACAGCAGGGAAGAGGAACTCAGGTCCTTCAAGGAGTCCTACGGGAAATCCCTTGAGAACATCCGCGGGATCCTGGACAAGTTCTGCCCGGAGATGAGCGAGGTGGAAAAAGACAATTTCATTTACGTTTTCTTCCCATTCATGTTCGGGATCTATCCGTACACGACGGTGACGGATAAGCAGAAGGCTGCCATGAAGGAAGCGAAGATAGATTACGACTATCAGTCGGTTTACGACATCACATATAAATGCCTTATCGGGCTTTTAGGGAAATAATAAGGAGGAAAATTTATGGCAAATAAAGTTTTAGTAGCAGTTTTTTCAGCAAGCGGCGTGACTGAGAACGTCGGAAGAGAGATAGCTAAGATCGCGGGAGGAGATTTCTTTGAGATCGAACCCGTGGAGAAATATACTTCTGCTGACCTCAACTGGAACAACAGAAAGAGCCGCAGTAGCGTTGAGATGAACGATAAGTCAGCAAGACCCGAGATAAAGAACAAGGTCGCTGACATGGATTCCTATGACACCGTGATCGTCGGCTTCCCCATCTGGTGGGGAGTTGCTCCCAGGATCATCGAGACCTTCCTTGAGAGCTATGACTTCTCCGGAAAGACCATCCTTCCTTTCTGCACATCAGGCGGAAGCGGAGTAGGCAGGAGCGACAAAGAACTTCATAAGAACGTAAGCTCCGACGTCAAGTGGGGAAAGGGCGTACAGATCAACCGCCCCGATGCAAACGCCATTAAGAGATGGCTTGAAAGCGCACTCTGATTTTGTAAGGAGATCGGAAATGAGTATAACGGTAAATCTTTACTATAAAGGTGAAGGCGGAAGCGCCAAAGAGTTCGCCCGTGAGATGGAGGAACGCGGAATAGCGGACGCCATAAGGGCTGAAGAGGGAAATGAAAGATACGAGTATTTCATCCCCATGAAGGATCCGGAGACGGTGCTTCTCATCGACATCTGGAGGGACCAGGAGTCCCTGGACAGACATCACGCATCGCCCATGATGGGGGAGATCGCGAAGCTTAGAGACAAGTACGACCTTCACATGTCGGTGGAGAGGTACGTGTCGGATGAAGGCGGCGTACCTGACAAGGACAAGGATTTCATAAGAAAATAGATCTTAGATTGATAATAAGCGAGGAGAAAACTATGACAAAAGAAGAATTCCAGAAAGAAATATTTTTCCCTATAGGAGAGGAGAATCCCTACGGAGAGTTTTTTGTGGGACAGAGCTATCTGGCACCGGTGTCCACGGAGCAGGTAGCTATGTATAACGTTACCTTTGAGCCCGGATGCAGGAACAACTGGCACATCCACCACGCAAAGAACGGCGGCGGACAGATGCTGATCTGCGTAGGCGGAAGAGGCTATTATCAGGAGTGGGGAAAGGAAGCGGTCGAGATGACCCCCGGAAAGGTGATCAACATCCCGGCTGAAGTCAAGCACTGGCATGGAGCTGCTCCAGACTCATGGTTCTCACATCTTGCCATCGAGGTGGACGGCGAGGAAACCAGCAACGAATGGCTCGAAGCGGTGGACGCTGAAAGCTACGGCAAACTGAAATAATCGGACAAAAGGTGATCATATGAAAAAGCAGTTAAGAGTTTTACTGGCATCTGTATTGGTCATTGCAATGGTGTTCTCACTGATGGGCTGCGGAGGATCGCAGGATCAGGAAGAAGCAGCGGAGCCTGAAGAGCAGGAGGAAGCTGTTACTGAAGAACCTGCTGAAGAGGAGACCGGTGAAGATGCGGTTTCTGAGGGCGGCGTGCTCGTGGTATACTTCTCCAGGACCGGCGAGCAGTATCAGGTTGGCGTTATCGACAAAGGTAACACCGCGATCGTCGCTGAGATGGTAGCTGAGAAGACAGGGGCAGATCTCTTCGAAGTGGTGCCCGCCGACGACCACTATCCCATGACATATGATGAACTGACGGACGTGGCCAAGCAGGAGCAGAACGAAGGCGCAAGACCCGCATACGCAGGTGAGGTGCCGGATCTTTCCAAGTACGACACGATCTTTATCGGTGCTCCCGTATGGTGGGGAGACTGGCCGATGATCATGTATACGTTCTTTGAGAATAACGCGGAAGGCCTTGCAGGAAAGACTCTTGTGCCTTTCTCGACCCACGAGGGTTCAGGCCTGTCAGGCTTCGACAGAAAGCTTGCCGGTGCATGTCCCTCAAGCACCGTGGCTGAAGGCCTCGCCATAAGAGGTGCTGACTGCCAGAACGACCGGGAGGGCGTAAGCTCCGAGGTCGACGGATGGCTCGCTGCGCTGGGGTACTGATCCTTTAACTCCGCAAAACATTGTCTGTAGAGGGTGTTTTGCGGGGTTGGTAATGTGTTTTGAGAATCGGGAAAGAGCATTTCATACAAAACACCTTAAAAACGCAAAAAATGTATGAGCGATTTCATACAAAAGACATGTGTTTTGGCGAATATGTATGAGTTTCTGCGGTTGGCATCATACAAAATGCATGCCTTTCAGCGAAAATGTATGAGATTCGGAGGATGGCATCATACAAAAGACATGTTTTTCAGCGAAAATGTATGAGTTGCAGCGAGCGACATCATACAAAAGACGTGCCTTTAAGCGAAAATGTATGAGATCCGGCAGATGGCATCATACAAAAGACATTAATTTAAGCGAAAATGTATGAGCCCAGTATATAGTAACTAAAAAACATCGTTTTGATATTGCCGGGAAACAGGAGAGACTTATGAATAAGCAGCTGCGCATGACGGTGGACATTTTGATGGTGGTGCTGCTTCCCATGCTCATGGCCTATTCTCTTATAGGTGAGAAGTTCCATGAGATCGCGGGAACGGCCATGCTCGTGCTGTTCATCGTGCACCACGTCCTCAACAGGAAGTGGTTCGGCGCGATCACAAAAGGTAAATACAGCCCGGAGAGGTGGTTCAGGACGGGAGTGGATGTTTTGCTCCTGGCGTTCATGGTGCTCCAGCCTCTGAGCGGGATCCTGATGTCGAAGCACCTCTACACTTTCTTACCGGCGCTTCCGGTGTCGGCTTTGGCAAGGACGGTCCACATGCTTCTGGCATACTGGGGCTACGTGCTCCTCTCGGTCCACGCCGGGACGCACCTGGTGGCTCCGCTTAAGAGGCTTATGAAAAAGAACAGGGCAGGGTTCGGAGTGCTGGTCGCAGCGCTTGGCATGGTATCCACCTACGGAGTCTTCGCTTTTATCAAGCGCAGATTTCCGGGTTATATGTCCGGAAGGACTGCCTTTGCGTTCTTTGATCTGAGCGAACCTAAGATAGCATTCTTCGGGGATTACCTGGCCATCATGGTGCTTTTCATGATGGTGGGGTGCGTGATCATATACGCACTTTCAAAAAACAAAAAAACTGCCTGAGGGCAGGTAAGAAGGGTGACCAAAGCGGTCACCTTTTTTTGTGTGATCCGTTCAGCCGTTGAGACGAAAAGGGCATTATCAGCGGTGTTTATTCTGGCATTGCGATACCGGGACTTTGAAGAATATATTTAATTCAATTTGCAAAATATTTAATGTAAAACATTAAAAAATCATTGACAAAAGTTAATTTGCGGATATAATCATAGGTAAAGGGGTACAGATATAGATTCAAAGGAGGTATTTAAATGAATAAAGAAACCAAACTTGAAAAACTGAGAAAGACAAGCAAGGTTTTTGCCGCAATAACGAAAGCAATAGAGATTTTGAGTTATGTAACAGCAGCTATGTTCTTACTGTTTATGATTCTTCCAACAGGCATTTATTTAGGAATCAAGCTCGATGAAGCGGGAATGATCGGAAGCATCTGGAATATGCTTCAGGCTAAGCTGGATCCTTCAGTGGCTTACAATGTATTCTTTGTTATCATGGCCATTTTATCCCTGGTCATCGCCTACGTAATGCATAATGCCAGTAAGCTTTTCAAAAAAATCAACACTGATTACTCGCCTTTCGTCCCGGAAAATGTTAAAATAATCAAGACCATCGCCATCGGTATGGCAGTAATCATTCTGATCGAAGTAAATATCGGATCAGCTCTTGTGACCGGTATTGCGATCTGGGCTGTCGCACTTCTCTTTGACTACGGTTGCGAGCTTCAGAGTGAATCGGACGAAATAATCTAAGGAGGTCTTCTATGGCAATTATATTAAGACTCGACAGGATGATGGCAGACCGAAAAATGTCCCTGAACGAACTGGCGGAGCGCGTTGGAATATCCAACGTCAATCTGTCAAAGATAAAGACGGGCAAGGTGTCAGGCGTAAGGTTCAGTACCCTTAGTGCCATATGCAAGGCCTTGGATTGTCAGCCGGGAGACATACTGGAATACAAAGAAGACGAGGATTGAATCCTCGTCTTTTATCTTTATTCATGTTTTAAGCTATATCCAGCATTCCTTGAGGACGCGCTCGACGTTCTCGTGGGTGAACTTGTCGAGCTGTCTTTCGGTCATGCCTCTCTTCTTAAGTGCGTCGAAGAGGATCTGCATGTGGTCGCAGCTGGGGATCTCGAGGTCGGTAAGTCCTCCGTCGAAGTCAGTTCCCATTGCGATGAAATCCTCGCCGCCTTTGTTCAGCATGTAGAGGGCGTGATCGCAAAGCCTTTCAACTGTGCTCGTCTCGTTATCGATGTCCTCGTTAAGGAAGCCGCCGTAGAAGTTGAGACCGGAGATGCCGCCTTTGTTTGCGAGGACTTTGATCTGATCGTCTGTCAGATTTCTCGGTGAGGGCGAGAGGGCATAGGCGTTGGAGTGGGTTGCCAGGAAGGGCTTCTTCGTATACTTGGCTACATCATAGAATCCGCCTTCGTTAAGGTGAGAAACGTCAACTACGATTCCCAGATCGTTCATTACGGGGATCGCTTCCTTTCCGAAATCTGTGAGAGGAAGCTTCATGAGTTCTCTGTTCTCGCTGTTGCACTGGCCGAAGCAGTTGGGGTCGTTCCAGGTAAGCGACATGACTTTGACGTCCAGATCTGCCAGCTTCTTCAGGTTCTCCATTTTGTAATCAACGAGAGCGCTGTTTTCGATGGTGAGGATGCAGGAGATCTTGCCTGCGTCTTCATTTGCTTTTATATCATCGAACTTTCTTACAAATCCGAAGTGCTCCTTGTCATCTTCGACGCTTCTTAAAAGAAGATCTCTCATATCGTTGAAAAGATCGAAAAGATCGGGATGGTTATCACCGAACCATTCTTCCATCTCACTCTGGGGGAGGAAGGCCGCGAACATCTGGGCCTTGGAAGGACTGTTCTTGAGTTTTTTGAAGTCTATCTGTGTGTTTCCGAGATCCTGGATGGTGTCCACTCCGCGGGAGACCCCTACCATGAGGGTATCGCAATGCATGTCAATATATCCCATAATTCTTCTCCTGTCTTAATATTCTAAAAGTTTATGTAATTAATATACCACAAAAGTTACCTACGGGAAACCCCGGAGGAGATTTTTTGGCGGGGCGGGTGTTTTGTGATATAATTGTTAAAGAGCAAAAAACAGCAGTTCGAATAATCAGGAGCGGATATGTTTTCATACAGAGAAATAATAATTGAACATATCAGGAAGAAGTACAAAGCAAAAGACGAGTACCTTTGGGAAAGATTCGAGGATTATGCGGTCTTCCGGCACAAAGACAACCAGAAGTGGTTCGCGCTCATAATGGATGTGCCTGAGTACAAGCTGGGGATCAAAGGCGATGAGACGGTGGACGTCATCAATCTCAAACTGAACGATCCCTTCATGGTGAGCTCGCTGACGCAGAGGGAAGGGTACTTCAAGGGATATCATATAAGCAGGGGAAACTGGGTCTCCATACTTCTGGACGGAACTGTGGAATTTGATGAGATCTGCATGTGGATCAACGAGAGCTTCTTTAACACGGCATCTAAAGAAACGAAGCAAAAGATGCGTCCGCCCATGGAGTGGCTGGTACCGGCAAATCCGAAGTATTATGATATCCAGGGGGCTTTTGAGCAATCGAAGGAGATAGACTGGAAGCAGGGCAAAGGCATCAAGAAGGGCGACATAGTTTACATGTACGTGGCGGCCCCAATCTCGGCGATCCTCTATAAATGCAGGGTGACCAAGACGGACATTCCCTTTGAATACGATGACGGAAGGGTGCGCATGAGCGGCCTCATGAAGATAAAACTGCTGAAGCGCTATAAACCGGATAAATTTACGCTGGCCGTGCTGGACGAGAAGTACGGCATATCCACGGTCAGGGGCCCGAGAGGTATCCCCGATGATCTGAGCAGGGCGTTATAACAGGTGGCAGAAATGAGTGATCTTAAGATTCTGGGACTGAGGATAGACTGGGACAAAATCGATGAAGGAAGTTATCTGCGCAATATTCCTGCGCTCTCATCTGTTGAGAGTCTTGAGTTCAGGAAACCCATAACGTTCTTCGTGGGAGAAAACGGTTCGGGGAAATCAACTTTGATCGAAGCTATGGCCGTTCAGTACGGATTCAACCCCGAAGGAGGGACGAAGAACTACAGCTTTTCAACTTACGACTCGCATTCTGAGCTGCACGACGCTCTTACCCTGGTAAGAGGCACCAGCAAAGCACAGTGGGGATATTTTTTAAGAGCAGAAAGCTTCTATAACGTTGCCACGCAGGAAAACGAGTACAGCAAATCAGGCGGGACCCCGCAGTTCTACCACAGCATGTCGCACGGCGAGAGTTTCCTTGCTATGGCAAAGGAAAACTTCAAGCCGAACGGCCTTTATCTTTTAGACGAGCCCGAGGCGGCCTTATCACCTCAAAGGCAGATGGCTATGATGGTAAAGATGGCGGAATGTGCGGAGCAGGGCTCACAGTTTATCGTTGTGACACACTCGCCTGTGCTTCTGGCGTTGCCTGATTCCGACATTCTGAGCTTTGACGGAGAAGAGATACACCGGTGCGAGTATGAGGAGACCGAAAGCTATAAGGTCACGGAGATGTTCATAAACAACAGAGAGCGCATCCTGGAACTGTTGCTTGGATAAACCAGGCTGGGGTATCAATATTCATTTATTATGAATGAATTGACACCTCTTTTTGTTTTGGGTGTCAAATGTATGAATCATTTATAAAATTGACACCCGAAAGCAAAAGATATCAGAATTGGAATTATATAAAAGGTTTCCATACCCGAAGTTAGTTTTGCAATTTTCAAGGCATTTTTCCTGGTATCATGTAACAAAATAATAAAAGCGTACATATACAAGTAAGGAAGGAGGTGGAAGCGTTGGCAGATCTTGAACAAATATATCGTCAAAATGCAGATATTGTCTATCGGTTTTTGATCGCAAAGACAGGTTCTTTGGAACTGGCTGAGGAGCTGACGCAGGAAACCTTCTACCAGGCGGTCAGGAGCATCGATAGATATGATGGAACGAGCCGAATTAGCACATGGCTTTGCGGAATCGCCAGGAATGTCCTGCTTACTCATCTCAGAAAGAACCGAAACACCCCGCTTCCACTGGAAGAACAGATCGAACTGGCTGTAGCTTCAGCGGAGGATGTGGTGATCCGAAAAACAGATCTGCAAACTCTACTGGAAAAGATCAAAAGCCTTCCGGAAGACAGCCGGGAGATACTGCAACTCAGGATAATAGGCGGCCTGCATTTCAGAGAGATCGGGGAAATCCTGGGACATACTGAGACATGGTCAAGAGTCAACTATTATCGTATCAAACAGACGATCGCAAAGGAGCTGATGCAATATGAAGAATAAAATAACATGTTATCTGGTAAGAGACATGCTCCCGCAATATGCAGAAGATCTTTTGTCACCAGAGAGTAAAAAAGATATAGAAGAGCACCTCAACGAGTGTGAAGACTGCCGCGGAATATACAAGCAGATGACCAGCACTGAACCTGAATTCAATGAAAACATTCCTGAAGTGGATCATTTAAAAAAGATCAGAAACAGAAGGAGAAACCTGATCATAGCTTCTGCAGTGGTAATCGCTTTGATTCTGGCAGGGGCTGTAATAAGCAATAGGATCAATGCGGCCAAGGCAACTGTTAACTATGATGCCGCTTCACAGACAATGGTTATCTACGGTAAGGATGATACGAATATCAAACTGCCTAAGTCTGTTAATGATGCAAAAGAACTGGACGCACAGTTTGATGTTTTCCATGCAAAGGTACATCTGCCAGTGCTCAGAACAGAAGAAATGGCGATGGAGGATTTTTTGCCTGATTATCTGGGAAGGACAAATGAGAGCATCAAGTTCATTCGTAACTATATGCAGGAGAACTGCAATAATTCAGGACTTGCGGACAGAGCTTCAAAATATGTTGAACTTTCGGTCATGGGCGGAGACGCATATACCTGGTCAGAAGAGGAAGACAGAATAGAACTGGACATAGGCAGGTTTTACTGGCACAGAGAGGAGTTGTATATACTTTCACTTCTTGGAAGCAAGAGCGTTCAGTGGCAGCAGCTGGGGTATGCATGGTATCTCGGGACTTGTGTGGATCCATACAATGAAACTCTGGCAATAGAAAATTTTGAAGTAACAGAGGATTACAAGCCACATGATGCTTTCATAAGAGGCGGAGGAACCGATGAGGTCGTTCCTGAGAACAACAGGATCCTTTATGATGCGATCTCATATGTTTGCCTGACGGAAGGAATGAACTGGGGAACTGCTTATGAAAGCATGCCATTAAGCAAAACCGCCGTGTACAGTGGGCCAACTAAGGCGAATTTGCCGGGGAATGATATGAGTGTTTTGATGGCAGCATCTTTCATAGCATATCTGTCTGATCAGCATGGATTCTCAGAAGTGAGTGACTTCTGCTTCGGTGAAAAAAGTTTTGAAGATGCCTTCGGTATGGATTACCAAAAAGCATACGAGAACTGGACAGGGTGGATTTTGGAAACCTATGGTGAATAGCTGCAATAGAGTTTTAGGAGGAAAGAAATGAATATATTTAACAGGACTGTCTTGATTCAGGAACCGAATCCGGAAGCGGCAGCAAAGGTATGGTCAGCACTGAGAGCTGCCGGGATTCCATATGATGTGAAGACGAAGGGAAGCAGTGGAACATCTGCAATGGTTCGATTTACACAAGGTGGAAGGACCGGAAGCATGGCAGGAGGATCTGCAATGGCTTCAACATACAGGACGGGCGGAACACCGAATTCCTGGATGGAGGGAGGCTCTGGCAACACATTCTACGTGATCTATGTAAAAAAGGATGACCTTGAAAGAGCCAAAGATATTTGCAACAGCATTTAGCATATTAAAATAGGAGCCAAGCTCGGTGCGAGGCTCCTTTAATTATGGCGGAGACGGTGGGATCCCCGCTGCTTCGCCCACTGACGCGGGCTAGCGCTGGACCGTCTGCGCGGCCTATTCCACAGGCCGCTTGACACGCTCCCTGTTCGACAAAAGTGGATCTCTTCGCCCATGCTGCCGTCTCGCCTCCCCGTTCAGTCGGCTCGACACACTCACTACCAGGCAGTTCACAGGACTGCCTGGCTTACGTTCGTGCCTCTCGGGTTCTCATCCCACCGTTCTTATCCAGTAATTAAGAAGAGACCTCAAAAGAGGTCTCTTCTCAATTGGCGGAGACGGTGGGATTCGAACCCACGTGCCCTTACGGACAACCGCATTTCGAGTGCGGCTCGTTATGACCGCTTCGATACGTCTCCATATTTAAGTAATATGTATGTGCGGCATATCGTTTCTGATAAAAAATCATAAAAATTTGCCTCAACTAATATATCATAATTCTTGAACATGTTCAACAACTATGATATAATTTTTTATCAATATTTAAAATGGGGGAGTGTAGTGAAAATGAAGAAAACGATCAATATCACAGTTGCGGATCCTGCTGGTAATATTACCATTTTCGTTAAAGACAGATTCGACAGAAAATACTATCCCACGGTGGCCAATCAGCTGCTGGACATAGAAGAACTTAAGGGTGAACAGGTAGCATACATCCTGGACCTCGAAGGAAAGGAAGGCCTGCCTAAGATGGAGATGTGCGGGCTGGAGTTCTGCGGTAACGCGAGCAGATCTTTTGCGCTTCTGGCTGCGAAGGCTCAGGGACGCAAAGGTAACAGCGTGATCACCATCGACGTATCTGGTTCTGATGTGCCTCTAGATGTAGAGGTGAACACGGACACCAACTACACAAAGATAAAGATGCCGAAGGCGCTCCGCGTTTTCGATGAGGAGATCTTCGGGATCCCCGCTCAGATCGCTGACTACGGCGGGATCATGCACGTGGTCGTGAAGAACATAGAGGCAACCGAAGAGACCTTCAATAAATATAAAGATTACATCAACGAGAAGTACAACCCGCCTGCGATGGGCGTGATGTTCTGGGATGAGAAGACCGAGACCCTTGCTCCCGTGGTTTACGTGAAGGACGTGGACACCACATATTTTGAGGGTTCCTGCGGTTCCGGATCCACCGCCACAGCCACCTGCTTCGGACTTGCGAAGGGTGAGGGCGAGCACAAGCTGGCCATTCCTCAGCCTGCAGGCACCATCGATACCACATGTATCGTAAAGGACGGCTTTGCGGAGGAAGTGTACATCGAAGGACCTGTCGGCCTCACAGATGACATCGAGGTCGAGGTCGAAATAGACGAGTAAATAATAAAATTCAAATAGATCGAAGGATAAAATATGTCAAAAGAAAAAATCATCAACATTGCAGTTATTGCTCACGTAGACGCAGGCAAGTCAACATTGGTTGACGCCTTCCTCAATCAGAGCGGAGTTTTCCGTGCAAACGAGGAAGTGGTTGACTGCGTAATGGACTCTGACGACATCGAGCGTGAGAGGGGCATCACCATCTATTCCAAGAACTGCTCCATCATGCATAACGACGTCAAGATCAACATCGTAGACACTCCGGGTCACGCGGACTTCAGCTCTGAGGTAGAGCGTATCATGAAGACCGTTGACACGGTAATCTTACTGGTAGACTCTTCAGAAGGTCCCATGCCTCAGACAAGGTTCGTACTGAAGAAGTCGCTGGAACAGGGTCTGAACCCCATCCTCTTTATAAACAAGCTGGATAAGAAGGACGCCAGGATCGACGAAGTAGTTGACGAAGTATACGAACTCTTCATGGATCTGGAAGCTAACGACGATCAGCTTGATTTCCCCATCCTCTACGGTATCGCCCGTCAGGGTATCGCCGTCAAGGATCCCGATGAGGTCCTCGGCATGACCATAGAAGAGGGAGGACAGAAGATAAAGAAGAGCCCTCAGGGTTACGGCGGACTGGACCTTACACCGCTTTTCGATACTATCATCGAGCATTGCGACCCTTATCCCGACCGCGATGAGGAGCCTCTCCAGTTCCAGGTATCGACCCTTGCGTATGACGACTATATCGGACGTCTCGGCATAGGAAGAATTACACGCGGCGTCATCAAAGAAGGACAGCAGGTCGCAGTCTGCAAGGAAGACGGTTCCGTCGTTAACAGAAAGATCAACCAGGTATTCGTATACCGCGGACTCAAGCGTATGGCGGTTCCCGAAGCCAAGTGCGGAGACATTGTCGTAGTATCAGGAATATCCGATATTTCCATCGGTGAGACCATCTGCGATCCTCAGCATCCAGATGCAATGGAGATGATCCATATCGAGGAACCTACCTTAAGCATGAACTTCATGGTAAACAAGAGTCCTTTTGCGGGCAAGGTCGGCAAGTACGTAACTTCCAGACATATCCGCGAAAGACTCATGAAGGAACTTGAGGTAAACGTAGGACTTCTCGTGGAAGAGACCGACTCAACTGACAGTTTCAAAGTGAGCGGAAGAGGAGAGTTACATCTTTCCATCCTCATCGAGAACATGAGACGTGAAGGCTATGAACTTGCAGTATCCAAGCCGGAGGTCATCCTTCGCCGCGATGAGACCGGAAGGACCATGGAGCCAATCGAGGAAGTGGTCATCTCAGTTCCCGACGAATATGCAGGAACAGTAATTTCCAAGCTTAACGTCAGAAAGGGTCTCATGACACAGATGGCCGGGGAGAACGGCTATCAGAGACTTGAATATCTGGTTCCCACCAGAGGCCTTCTGGGTTACAGAACTGAGTTCATCAACGATACTCACGGCGAGGGAACCATGGTAAGAAGATTCGATTCATTCGACTACTGGAAGGGCGACATCCCTCAGAGAATAAACGGCGTGGCCATCGCTCAGGAAGAGGGAGTCTGCACACCTTACGCTCTGTTCAACATCCAGGAGCGTGTCCAGATGTTCGTAGAGCCCGGTACCAGAGTTTACGAAGGAATGATCGTAGGAATGAACTCCAGAGACGACGACATGGTGGTCAACCCCTGCAAGGCCAAGAAGCAGTCCAACATGCGTGCAGCAGGTTCCGATGAGAATATCAAGCTGAGCCCTGCCAGGACCTTCACACTTGAAGAGGCGCTGGAATTCATCAATGACGACGAGCTCGTTGAAGTCGTTCCCGACGACATCAGATTACGCAAAAAGATCTTAAACGAACTTGAGCGTAAGAGATCAGGACGTGTATATGATCCGGTCACCAAGACCGTGAAGTATAACAACAACTAAATTATCCGTTATCACTAATACTTACAATTTGCGACAAACCAGAAGCAAACACTCGTAAGACCCAACTTTTTAAACTTTTTAGGAGAATTTTTATGGAGAAGAAGAGAGAGATTAAAAAATTCAAAAGAGTGCTGGTAGCTAACCGCGGTGAGATCGCCATCCGAATCATGAGAGCATGTCACGAACTCGGTATTCGTACTGTAGCAATCTATTCGGAAGAGGATAAGAACGCGCTGTTCAGAACCAAAGCTGACGAAGCATACCAGATCGGAAAAGGCAAGACCCCTGTAGGTGCTTACTTAGGCATTGACGAGATCATTTCCCTTGCAAAGAACAAAGGCGCAGACGCCATCCATCCCGGCTACGGATTCCTTTCTGAGAACGTTGAATTCGCAGCAGCATGTGAGAAGGCAGGGATCGAATTCATCGGACCCACTTCCGTCATGATGGACAACCTGGGCGATAAGATCAAGTCCAAGCTGGTCGCTCAGTCCGTAGGAGTTCCTACAGTACCCGGCGTTGAGAAGGCAATCGAGACCGAAGAACAGGCCAGAGAATTCGCAGCTATGTGCGGTTATCCCGTCATCCTCAAGGCTGCCGCAGGCGGCGGCGGAAGAGGTATGAGGATCGTACGTTCCGAAGAGGAACTGCTTCCTCAGTTCAGATCCGCCAGATCCGAAGCTGCCAAAGCTTTTGGTATAGACGATATATTCATCGAGAAGTACCTCGAGAACCCCAAGCACATCGAAGTGCAGATCCTGGGAGACAAGGAAGGAAACATCGTTCATCTCTATGAGCGTGACTGCTCCATCCAGAGACGTCACCAGAAGGTTATCGAGTTCACACCTTCTCTTTGCCTGACAGATAAGCAGAGAAAGGACATCTGTGCTGACGCCATCAAGATCGCAAAGGCTGTTAACTACAGATCAGCCGGTACAGTTGAGTTCCTTCTCGACCACACCACAGGCAAGCACTATTTCATCGAAATGAACCCCCGTATCCAGGTAGAGCATACCGTAACTGAGATGGTTACCGGAATCGACCTGGTACAGTCACAGATCCTCATCGCTGAGGGATATACCCTCGATTCAGATGAAGTCGGCATCCCTTCACAGGACAGCATAACCGTAAGAGGAAACGCTATCCAGTGCCGTGTGACCACTGAGGACCCTGCCAACAACTTCATGCCTGACACAGGTCTCATCGAGACCTACCGTTCACCCGGCGGATTCGGCATCCGTCTTGACGGAGGCGGCGGTTTCCAGGGAGCCAACATCACACCGTTCTACGATTCTTTGCTGGTCAAGGTGACAGCATTCGGCAGCACCTTCGAGAAGGCAAGGATCAAGGCGATCCGCGCTTTAAGAGAGACTTCCATCAAGGGCGTCAAGACCAACCTGGCCTTCATGCTGAACGTGCTGAACCACCCGCTGTTCGCAGCAGGCGAGTGCGACACTGGATTCATCGCAAATAACCCCGACCTGATGGATATCGAGAAGGTAGAGGATACAGAGCTCAAGGTCATCGAGTTCCTCGGAAACAAGTTCGTAAACGAGACCAAGGGCCAGAAGCCTCACTTCAACGTTCCCGCATTCCCTAAGTTCAAGCCCGAAGAGCTTCCCGAACTCCAGGGAAGAGGAACCAAGCAGATGTTCGATGAGATGGGAGCTGAGAAGTTCTCCAAGTACATCAGAAATCAGCAGAGACTGTTCATCACGGATACAACCATGAGAGACGCTCAGCAGTCCCTTATGGCTACCCGCGTACGTTCAGTCGATATGGAAAAGATAGCTCCCGCAGTATCCGTATACGGACGCAAATTCTTCTCACTCGAGATGTGGGGAGGAGCTACCTTCGATACATCCTACAGATTCCTCAAGGAAGATCCGTGGGAGAGACTTGAGATGCTTCGCGAGAAGTGCCCCAACATCCTCCTTCAGATGCTGATCAGAGGAGCAAACGCAGTAGGTTACAAGAACTATCCGGATAACGTCATCCGCGAGTTCGTAAAGCAGAGCGCCAAGTCCGGAATCGACGTATTCAGGATCTTTGACTCACTGAACTGGATCCAGGGCATGGAAGTAGCACTGGACGAGACCCTCAACCAGGGAATGATCGCAGAGCCATGCATCTGCTACACAGGCGACATCCTGGACGCTTCCAAGGATAAATACACACTTGACTACTACGTCAAGATGGCAAAGAAATTAGAGAAGAAGGGTGCTCACATCCTGGGCATCAAGGATATGTCCGGACTGCTCAAGCCCACCGCTGCATCCAAGCTCATCGGTGAACTGAAGCAGGAGATCGGCATTCCCATCCACCTTCACACTCATGACACTTCCGGAAACGGCGTAGCCACAGTTCTTATGGCTGCTCAGGCCGGAGTGGACATCGTGGACGCAGCATTCAACTCCATGTCAGGACTTACTTCACAGCCCGCCCTCAACTCCATCGTAGCTGCTCTTCAGCACTCCGACAGAGATACAGGACTTGATTCCGACGGACTCCAGAAGATCTCCGAATACTGGAGAGACGTACGTCCCGTTTACAAAGAATTCGAATCAGAACTCAAGACAGCATCCGCTGAGATCTACAAGTATGAGATCCCCGGCGGCCAGTACTCCAACCTTCAGGCTCAGGTAGAGTCCTTCGGACTCGGCCACAGGCTGGACGAAGTAAAGGATATGTACAAGGCCGTCAACAAGATGCTGGGAGATATCGTCAAGGTAACACCTTCCTCCAAGGTGGTGGGAGACCTGGCCATCTTCATGGTACAGAACGACCTCACACCCGAGAACATCGTGGAGAAAGGCGCATCCATCGACTTCCCCGATTCCACAGTATCCTACTTCGAGGGTATGATGGGACAGCCCGAAGGCGGCTTCCCGAAGGATCTCCAGAAGGTAGTCCTGAAGGGCAAAGAACCCATCACCTGCAGACCCGGAGAACTTCTTCCTCCTGAAGATTTCGACGCTATCAGAAAGAAACTCCAGGATGAGCTGGGACTGGAAGGAACCGACAGAGAGGTCATCAGCTACGCTATCTATCCGAAGGTATTCGAGGACTACGTCAAGTCCATCGAGAAAGAAGGAAGCTTCAGATACATGGGTTCCGATATCTTCTTCCACTCACTGGCAGAAGGCGAGACCTGCGAAGTGAAGCTTTCAGAAGGTCACATCCTCATGGTCAAGCTCCAGGAAGTACATCCTGTAGACAACGAGGGCATGAGAGAAGCCGTATTCGAAGTTAACGGCAACCGCCGTGTAATCAAGATCAAGGATAAGACCGTTACCACCAACTCTTCAACTTCAGTGCTTTATGCCAACGAGGATAACCCGCTTGAGATCGGCGCCAACATCCCCGGCGGTATCGTAAAGGTACTCGTAAAGGAAGGCGAGCAGGTAGAGGCAGGTCAGCCGATAGCTGTTATCGAAGCCATGAAGATGGAGACGAATATCCTTGCAAACGTTGCAGGAACCATCGAGAGGATCTACGTATCTGAGGGATCTCAGGTAAAGGCCGGCGAGATGGTAGCCAAGATGAAGGAAACGAAATAACAAAACAGAGGCCGGCGGCATGTCCGCCGGTCTTAAGAATATGGACAGTGGGAAGCTGTCCGGTGCAGATTTTTTGCAGATCATAAGGAGACATTTATGCTTTACGTATCAACGAGAGGAAGCCTTATCAAAAAGACCGGCGCTCAGGCCGTGATCCAGGGGATCGCTGAGGACAAGGGGCTTTACGTTCCCGCCTATATCCCCGAACTGCCTTTTAAGGTGGAGGACATGCTTGACGCATCATACAAGGAGATCGCAAAGAAGATCCTGCTCTGCTACTTCGATGATTTCACAGAAGAGGAGATGGACTACTGCGTGAACGGCGCCTACGACTCTAAGTTCACAGCGTCCGACGTGTGCGAACTCAAGGAGGCCGACGGAGTGAACTTTCTGGAACTCTATCACGGAAAGACCGCAGCTTTCAAGGACATGGCGCTTTCGATCCTGCCTTACCTTCTCACAACTTCCATGAAGAAGGAAGGGGTTACGGACAAGGTGCTGATCCTCACAGCGACCTCCGGAGATACGGGAAAGGCTGCTCTCGAGGGTTTCTCCGATGTTCCGGGAACTGAGATCATCGTGTTCTATCCCGACGGAGGAGTTTCTCAGGTACAGAGGCAGCAGATGATAACGACTCAGGGTGCGAATACTCACGTATACGCTGTAAAAGGAAACTTCGACGACTGCCAGACAGAGGTCAAGAAGATCTTTAACGATCCTGGGATCAAGGCTGCTCTTAAGGAGAAGAAGATCATCTTCAGCTCCGCTAACTCCATCAATATCGGCCGTCTTGTTCCTCAGGTCGCATATTACGTATACTCATACGTGAAGATGGTAGCCCGCGGCGTGATCAAAAATGGCGAGCCCATGAACGTGGTGGTTCCCACAGGAAACTTCGGAAACATCCTGGCTGCTTACATGGCATCCAAGATGGGAATTCCCGTCAGCAAGTTCATCTGCGCATCAAACGACAACAAAGTCCTGACCGACTTCATCAGGACGGGACTTTATGATATCAGGCCTGAGACCAGAGACTTCATGCTGACCAATTCACCGTCCATGGACATCCTGATTTCATCCAACCTGGAGAGACTTTTGTTCCTGCTTAACGGCCGCGACACCGACCAGGTGAACGAGTGGATGTACTCGCTGGAGGCTCTCAGCTTCTATACGGTCATGGATTCCGAATCCTTCATGGAAGGAATGAAGGTGTTCTGGGGCGGATACTGTGTTGAAGAAGATACTCTCAAGGCCATCGGCGACATGTGGAAGGATCACGGATATCTGATGGATACCCACACCGCAGTAGCCTACAAGGTCTACAAAGACTACGTGGCTGAAACAGGGGATGAGACCCCCGCAGTTCTGGCATCCACCGCATCCGCATTCAAGTTCGCTGAGGCGGTAGGTTCAGCCCTCGGACTTCCCAAGGCGGAGAACGGCTTCAGGGCAGTTGAAGCACTTGAAGAAGCTACAGGCGTTTCAGTGCCTTACGGTCTTAAAGATCTGGACAAGAAAGAAGTAAAGCACACCGGAGTCGTCACCATCGAGGAGATGCCCGGAGTTGTGCTGGACATTAAACATGACTAAAAAAACAATTGCTGTTGCCGGGGCTTTTATAGCATGGATCATGGGATCCGGCTTTGCTACCGGTCAGGAGATATTCCAGTTTTTTACAAGTTACGGATATATGAGTTATGTGATCCTCGCCATCAATTTGGCGGGGTTCCTTTTGGTGGGTACGGAAATCCTGGAGGCAGGGCAGGCACACCGGGATATAGAAGGGTTCAATCACTTTGAGTATTTTTGCGGTAAAAAGATCGGCACCTTGTACAGCTGGGTCCTGCCGCTGAACATGTTCGGCGGTCTGAGCATCATGCTTTCAGGAGCGGGGACTGCCCTTAACGAATACTTCGGCATCAACATACATGTCGGTATGGTGATCATGGCGGTCCTGGCATTCCTTTCGTACGCCATCGGCTTTGAGCGCTTCCTTAAGATCGCATCTTCCATCGGTCCTCTGATAATATGCTTTACCCTCACCGTAGGACTGCTTACTGTCATCAGAAATTCAGGGGACATCAGCGGCATAACGGAGTTCGAAAAAGACATGGAAGCCAGGCAGCCGGTGCCTTTCTGGTGGCTTTCAGCACTTCTGTATATATCGTATAACCTTTGGGGAGGATCCAAGTATTACACCGCTCTCGGAGCAAGCGCCCCGACTCTTAAGGAGGCCAGAAACGGGGCCATCCTCGGGACTCTTGCGCTCATGCTGGGTATATTTCTGATGAATACAGCTATGCTCACCGAGATGAAGAACGTGCTGATCTTCGGCGTTCCCACACTCTATCTGGCGAAGCAGATATCATTCATACTCGGTGCGGTTTTCAGCATCATGCTTCTGATGGGGATCTTTTCCACTTCGAGCGCCATGCTTTGGATGGTCTGCGATAAGTTCGCAGTTCAGGGAACAAAAAAAGGCAACGCGACAGCTGTCTGCGTGACCATAGGTGCTTTCATATTAGGGCTTTTCCCTTTCATATCACTTATCGGTGTCATATATACGATCCTGGGTTATCTGGGATTCGTGCTCATAGCATGCATCCTGTATAAAAGATTCAAGGGATGAAAAAAGAACTGCTGATGCAGTTCTTTTTTATATAAGCGAGAACCCGCGTTTCATACAGGGATCATTTTTTAGTGGGACCATGGGATGTATACATGTAGAGCAAAAAACATCGTTTCTGGTATACTCTTTTATTTTTTTATGGTCATATACCCCGGGGGGGGTAAATAGCCCATGCAGAATATATATAAACAGCTATTGATATGCTATAATAGCTAGAATTATGCATTTACAGTTAAACCACCCGGTAAAAAAGGGGATATTAGAACATAACGACGCGATACTGACCAGAGAAAAAAGGGTAATGTACTCCGCCGTGGTTTCTATATACTGTGCCGTGTTGCATGAAATATAAGAATGAAGAAAAACGCAGATCTTGGCCTGCGTTTTTTTGTGATGATGGGGTGATGAGAGGTAATTCATACAAATAATTGATAATGGCCATATAATGGTGTAAATTCAATTTAATAAAAAATGAGCACATAGCTGCTCCTTTCGGTTAAAATATAGTCACCACAACCAATCAACCAAAGGAGTAAAACTATGGCTCAACTACAT
>Ga0256405_10006019_pt1 | contig 19984 bp, 18 predicted proteins | sample RumenRJG_02DNA_FD_189096 | JGI IMG/M metagenome (GOLD analysis project Ga0256405, IMG submission 189096) | Bovine rumen microbial communities from Lethbridge, Alberta, Canada - RJG_02 | ecosystem: Host-associated > Mammals > Digestive system > Stomach > Rumen | place: Canada: Alberta... | reverse complement strand
TATACGCTGACTTAATCTTTTCAAAATCAGAAGCGTTTGTTTTTATAAGCTTGTAATTTTTCATATCTCATATCCTTCATCTTCAAGCGCTTTTATTGCACGCTCGAAATTTTCGGATTTTACAAGGATGTAGTCCGTGTTAAAAGTTGATACCGCAAAGATTCCAATTTTATTCTGCGCAAGGATGCCTGAAATCTTTGAAAGGATTCCAATCAGAGAAAAATCAAGCATGCCTTGAATATAAAAGCCCTTCCACCCGTCATCACGTTCAAGTGTATTTTGCGGAGCATCTTCGGTTTTACATACAAGCGATATTTCTTCATCAGTTTTTCCGATAAAATAAAAATCTCTGCCCAAGTCAATATCAGCCGTGCTGCTCAATTTACACACGGTCAAATCATAATTAAGTTTTTTCAGCTTCATCTTTTTATCCTTATTTTTTTGTGAATGCTATGGCCTTTTCCTTGAGCGAAATCTTTCCGATGCAGAAACCGTACTCCAAAAGTTCTTTCTTGTAATTTAGGAAAGAATGGTCAATCGGGAATCCTAAAATTTTTTCTATTTCGGCAAATGTCAGTTTAAAGCTGTCAGTACCGTTTTCCTTTATCCACTTCCACAAAGGGACGTATTTACTCATAATCCATAGTTCCCTTTTTTTCAAAGTATCTCTTGTACGCCGGCTCTTTTTATTTCATAAACATACGGATTAGTTTTTCCTTGAATACTGTTATCGGTTGATAGCGCATCGGCATATCGATTCTGGTTGAGCTTTTCAGGATTGCCTTGGGATGGCTGAATGTCCGGAACGAATACGAACCGTGATAAAATCCCATACCGGATTCACCGATGCCGCCGAACGGCAGGTTCGGATTTGACAAATGGACAACCACATCGTTCACACAGCCGCCGCCAAATTGCAGTCCGTGCATGAAAACCTGTACATCATGTTTTTTCTCAGTGAACAGATATAGCGCCAACGGATGCGGACGTTCCTGAACAAAACGGAACGCTTCGTCCAGATTATTGACGGCAAGTACCGGCAGCACGGGGCCGAAAATCTCCTCATTCATAACAGCATCCGTTGATTTTACACCGTCCATCACGGTCGGCGCGATTTTCAAGGAAGCTTCATTTGTTTCACCACCGAATACAACTTTATCCTTGTCTATAAGCTGACAGATACGATCAAAATGGCGCCGATTGATGATTTTACCGTAGGCTTCATTCAAAAGAGGGTCAGTTCCGTACATACTGAAGATCTCTTTTTTCAGCAGCTGCAAAAAATCATCATGAACTTCCTGTTCTATTAATACATAGTCAGGGGCAACGCATGTCTGTCCCAGATTAAGAAATTTGCCGAATGCAATTCTGCGCGCCGCAAGCGCAAGGTTCGCGCTGCGCGTTATGATGACAGGGGACTTGCCGCCTAATTCCAACGTGACCGGCGTAAGATGTGCGGAAGCCTTTTCCATAACATATCTGCCGACACTGGTATTTCCGGTATAAAAAATGTAGTCGAATCGTTCTTCAAGCAATGCCCTGCATTCTTCGGCACCGCCGTTCACAACGCGGACAAGTTCTTCAGGCAGTGCTTCCGCCAGTATGCGGGTCATCACCCGTGCAGTTTCAGGGGCAAGCTCAGAGGGCTTTACCACGCAGCAGTTACCGGCGGCCAGCGCAGCAGCCAGCGGCTCAAACGTAAGCAAGAACGGATAGTTCCACGGTGAAATAATAAGAACCACGCCATACGGACTTTGCAGGATCCAGGATTTTGCAGGCGAAACCGTCATAGGAGTACCGCATTTCTTTGGTTTCATCCACTTTTTCAAATTCTTTATATCAAAGCTGATATCGCTATAAAAAATTCCAATCTCTGTCATGTACGCTTCAACAGCAGACTTGCCCAGATCTTTTTTCAAAGCGGCCAGTATGTCAGGTTCATTTTTCTTAACGGAGGTTTTCAGAGCCATGAGCGCCTGCTTCCGAGATTCATACGAAAGCGTACCGCCGTTTTCAAAAAAACTTCTTTGCCTGTTGTTTTCCATATCATATTTCATTATATGTCTCCATTAAAAAAAACGCCTGCTCTGCTGCTTCAGCAGGCAGGAGGAAGCACAAGCAGCGCCGCCGTAGTCAAAAGAAAAAAAACCGCTAATATAAACGTCACTACTTTTATGTACATTACCAAACTCCGTCGATCTCAGTGTCTACTATTGCCGCCGAGCTGATTCTGCCATCATCGACTATGCTGCAATAAAAAATAACAAAGGTTGTGCAACATAAGTTTTACAACATGTGTAATTATATGAATACCATATATTCCTGTCAAGATGCGCAGACAGAAGTATTTACCTATGAGCAGGTACAGCAGGTTAAAACAACATTGTACCGATAATTTCATAACGCTACTCTACAAAGCGTAGGTTGTTCCGGCACTGAAGATGCAGTATCGTTACAGCATACGGAGGTAACAACATGAATCAATATGTTACAGGCGCAATGATTAAACGTCTGAGGGAAGAACGCTGTCTGACACAGACGGAACTGGCGGATAAAATCAATGTCACCGACAAAGCGGTCTCCAAATGGGAAACCGGACGCGGCTATCCGGACGTTTCGCTTATAGAACCGCTTTCCGCCGCACTAGGCGTTTCTGTGATCGAGCTTTTTTCAGGAGACAATGTGGTTAACACAAACAGAGCATTCAATATGCATAAAGTACAATTCTATGTGTGCCCGCTCTGCGGCAACGTAGTTCAGAGCACAGGAGAAGCAATTATAAGCTGCTGCGGAATTACGCTGCCCGCCCTTGAGGCGGAGCCGGCCGATGACAGTCACACCGTCACCATTGAACGGACTGAAAACGAGTTCTTTGTCAGCGTTTCGCACGATATGACAAAAACGCACTATATTTCATTTATCGCTGCAGTACGGGATGACGGCGTTGAAATCAAAAAACTGTATCCGGAAGGCGGCGCGGAAGCACGCTTTACCATTGCCAGAACAAAATACCTGCTGATTTATTGTAATCAGCACGGCCTGTTCAGGGCGGAGATACGATGACATGCTATCACTTATGCGCGTCCGAGCTGCATGCGTGCAGCTTCGGCTGCATGAATGAGCGTGGTGTCATATACCGAAAGCACACTGTCTTTTTCGCTTATGAGCATGCCGATCTCCGTGCAGCCCAGAATAACCCCCTGAGCGCCGCGATCACACATCAAAGAAGAATCAAGAATGTTGTCAAGACAAAGTTCTTTGCAGATCACATCATTCACGATTTCAATGTCCTGCGCATCAGGAACCATAACCTCAAGTCCTGCTGGACGGATTTATTCCGCCGTCGTATACTTTTTATATGAGCCATCAGCATAATTCTGTCCCTCTGGCAGAAAGGATATATGCCGCCGTCCGTCTGATTCCCTGCGGAAAGGTTGCCACCTACTCACAGATTGCAGCGCTCATGGGAAACTGCAATCTGCGCCGTTATGTAGGCAATGCGCTGCATAAAAATCCCAGCAACAGCTTAACCCCCTGCCACCGGGTAGTGAACGCCAGAGGATTCTGCTCTGGCAGCTTTTCTTTCGGCGGCGCAGATTCACAGCGCAGAAAACTGGAAGCGGAAGGCGTAGCGTTTAAAGCAGATCATGTGGATATGCAGGCGTGCGCCATAACAGAGGATGATTTTGAACAGATGAGCGCAGAGCTGCAAAAACAACGGCAGTGAATCCTACGATATTCTGCAGGCAATGCACGCGGCAGACCGTCACAGATGGTATACTCAGTACAAATACATTGCAGTTCAGTCTAAAAAAGTGTACTATGATCACCAGATGAATGAGTACCATCTGTCGTGGTTAAAAGAAGAACTGCCCGTTCTGGTAAAAAAACAGCTTCTACCGCAGGAATGTGCAGATAATATCACTGCGTATTATGACGCACAGGTGCAGGCTGAAAAGCTTGCCTGCCAGCAGCGTCTGGACGCACGTAAAACAGCGGCCGCCCGGCGGCTGCCGGTTATGCTGAGCATCATTGCCGCCGTACTGATTGCGGGCGGCATAATTTCGCTGATCGCATACAACTGGGGCGCCATAAGCCGTACAGTAAAGACCGCCGCCGCATTCGTGCTTTTATGCAGCACACAGGCCGCAGGTATCTTTTTTTGTCTGTCAGACCGTACACGGAACGCACGCCTTCGGGAATGCATTGCGCTTTTATGGGCACTGCTTTTCGGAGCAGTGGTGGCGTTTGTATCTCAAATTTACCGATTCCCGTCCAACGCGGCAGGATTTACGCTGGTATGGGCAGCTTCATCCATACTGCTTACCTATGCATTCAACTCATACAGTACATTCATCCTGTCGCTGATACAAACTGCAGTATATCTTGCCGCAGGCTGGAACAGCAGTCTTATTCCTGTCTATATACTTCAATGTGCTCTCATCCCGTTTGTACTACGCAAATCAGCCGGGCATCGGCTGCAGTATATCATGCTTATATACAGCGCACTGCTGCTTGTACCGATGCTGCTCAGACTGGAAACCACAGTGCCAATGTTCGTGCTCTACACTTCCCTTGCCTCACTGTTCATACATGCCGGCCGTAAGCCGCTCAAAAATATCGGATTTACCGCTTTGATAGTACTGGCTGTTATACTGACAGTCAGTACATATACAACAGCAGACATGACAGCAACGGATGCCGGTGTGCTCAACCGCAGGCAGGCAGACAGGCAGTTATTCAGCGCACTTTCAGCAGAGCATATACTGACGCTTATTTTTACAGGCATACTATTTTTTATTTCAACCGCACTACCGCTGTACCTGCGTCATATCAAAAAAACACCGTTACAAACAGCTGCACTGTCAGCGGCAGCGGCAGCCGTCAACCTGCTGGTGCTATGCCGTATCATTCCCGGACTGCCGGCCGATGCATACTTAGCCGTCAGCCGGCTGCTGTTTTTTGTGATTCCGCTCATGCTGGCCGCGCTCTTTATCCTGTATGCGCTAAAAGAACGGCGGCCATATGCATGGATCATCTTCATTCAGCTTGTATTTTTCTTTATCTATACACGCAGCGGTATCGCAGCTCTTGCCGCGCTTGCAGTTTTTGCCTGCGGCATTTTCTGCTGCCGTGAATTCATGCTGCTGCATATGGAAAAACATACGGTTGTGCAGGCAATGCGTACGGCAGCAGCTGTCATCCTGTTCACTGCCGCCGCAAATCCAGCAGGCTGCATCGCCGGAATATATTCGGTTCCGTTTATGCCGATTACATCCGCAGTTATGTTTCTGACGGGCATCGCAGGATTTTTCTATACACTTGCAGTACGCAGAAACCGCGGCATACTTTCTGCTGCTGACATTTTGGTAACTCTTACGGTTATTTTTGCCGTCGGCTATATTCCGCAGCATGCATGGCCGGAATCAGCGGCCGCCTGCATAACCGTTCTGCTTCATGCGATTACGATCGCAGGTGCGGCGCTCGGTGCACTGCTTCTGATTGCAACAGGAAAGCAAACATACATCGTCTATGTACCTGCCGCCGCCGGACAGTTTATCCGCATAGCAGTGACAGGCTCATGGGAATCAGCATTGCCCGTCATTACGCTCGCTGCTGCCATGCATCTGTATGCGCGTACTGCCGGAGGCAGGTTCCGTAAGCCGGCAGGAATTATTGCGGCTGCCGCAGCAGGAGCTCTGCTGCTTTTCCATACGGCGCTCGGTTCCGACAGCAACAGCTTTATATTCGACAATGCCGGTATCGGGTTCGGAACAATCCCGGCAGGCCTCTATCTGCTTTTTTTCTTTCTTCTGAACGTCAGTTTCTGCGCAAAGCTTCTATATCGGAAGCACATCTTTAATTATGCGCTTGTCCTGTACTATCTGCTCATAATCGCTACGGTACGACAACCTGTACCAGAAAGCATACAGAACAGTATTCCGCTGCCCGTCACGGCACTTTTCTGCCTGTACTATTTTTACCGAGCCTACAAACTGCACTCAGCGGCAGCGGCAAACTGTACGGCACTATACGCAGGGATCGTGCTTATGCTCAGATTTTTTATTCTCGGCTATGGGCTTGTAACGCAGGGCATTACGCTGATTCTGCTCGGTATATTCATTCTGGCAGTAAACAGGATACTGTCCAGAAAGGAGAAATAGCGCATGGTATCATCAAAACACAAGCAAAAGCTTCCATTTCCAGCTCGCATATGCCTGATTCTTGCCGTCGGGATGCAGGCTGCCGTCATTGCATGGATGTTCATACATGCGTACAACATCAAAGCCTATGCGCTTGCACACCACACTATCATACGGATTTCCTGCACTGCCTATGATCCTTATGATCCGTTCAAAGGGCGGTATGTACAACTGACACTCAGTAATGATGATTTGGAGTCAGCAGGCCGTACGCTCGGCCTTAATTTGCATGCACTTAGTACAACGGCATGCGCCTACTACATGCAGGAAAATTATGCACGTGCCGTAGACCGTATCAACTGGAAAGACTTTAATGCGCTGGAACCGGTGCTGGAATTGTATGTCGATGACAAAGGCAATGCGATTCAAAAATCACTTCTTGTTCATGCAGACGGACAGGAGCTTCCGATAGAGCGCTACATTAAAAACAGGCTCATAAAATAACAGCCGTTATTCAAGTATCGTAATTTCAACCCGGCGGTTCTGCGCACGGCCTTCTTCAGTGTCGTTGGAAGCCACCGGACGCGCACCGCCAAAGCCGCGGCACAGGAATGCGGAGGAAGCCACACCGCGGGCGGACAGCTCCTCAGCGATTTTGTGGGCACGTTTGAGCGACAGCGGCTGTTCCGTGGCAACCGCACCGACTCTGGCAGTATGGCCTTCGATCAGAAACTGCGAGCCTTTCGCCATAACAAGCACGCCGGCAATTTCATCAAGACGTCCGTATTCGGAAGGTAGAATCTCATCACTGTCAGGCTTGAATCTGATATTACGCACGCTCAGACGCAGGCCCGCAGGAGTCTGTTCCACCACCATGTCGTTTTTTGCAGCGGCCGTGGTCACCGCTTCTTTTACAGGAGCAGACATGGCAGATGATCTGCCTGAGCCGGCGGTACCGGAAACGGCGGTTCCAGAACCGACACCTGCAGTCCTGCCGCTACTGCCGCCATACTTGCCGACAGTTCCGGAAGCTCCGGCACCAGTGCCAATACCGGACATACCGCCTGCCACACCAGTGGCACCAGCTCCGCCTGCCACTCTAGTGGCACCAGCTCCGTCTGCCACACCAGTGGCACCAGCACCGCCTGCCACACCAGTGGCACCAGCTCCGCCTGCATCAGACGGAACGGCTGCCACCTTTACAGCACCAGCTCCGCCGGTACCGCCGCCTGTACCATACTTACCAGCATCAACCGTACCAGTACCAGAGCTGCCGGTACCGGGCTGTACGGCCGCAATGCGCTGCAGCGCGGGCATAAGCCTGCCGTAGTCTACAGCCGGCGGGAACTCCATAAACAACGAAATAGTCCCTTTAAAATTAACCTGATTGCCATCCGCATAGATAAAAGTCTCATCCACCGTATCACGTACCATAATCGGAACACCGGTCTGCTGCAGCACAAGAATCTCAGCCTTATGACCGCCGAGCGCGCGGATAAGATCCTGATCGCCGGAAAAATCATGATGAGTGGCGCCGTAGTATGTCTGCCACATGGCTTTGATGCGGTATACAGGCATGCCGTTATAGACTTCCGCGCCTGCAAATGTATACAGCACTTCCATCGGAATCCGGGTAAATACGCCTTTGTTCAACGGATCCACCGATCGTTCAGCGGAAGCCTTCCATGAATCCCCTTCGGTCACCGGAGAGGAAGCAAAGGCTGGAAAGCTTCTGAAAGACGGATAACCGTGGTCCTCATACATAGTAAGCTTGCCGGAAGGTGATATATGAAAAACAGACGGTACCGTATCATGGATGCCGGAGGCGGTGGAACGCCCGTTGCTCTGGGTCTTTTCCAATATATAGAAGCTGCCGTCATACCACTGGCCGCTTCCTAACCGGGAATCCTGAGGTGCTGACGACGGACTGATATACGAACGCAGCTCACGGCTCGTAAGACCGGTATATTTTCCGTTGATATATCTGCGTAAATCAGTACGCTCCACCAGCGAATAGCCTCGGGAGCCTTTATACGTAAGCGCGACTTTACCCGCACCCGCAGTCTGTGAAAAACCGGCGGCACACGGAAGCGCCACACACAGAATCAGATATGACTTCTGCAAAAATCGGAGTATTCCCATATCCTCATTATCGAATCAAAACAGAGAAAAATGAATCGGAAACGCAAGAATACTGCATCCGCGGCGCGAACCATCAGCCGGCAGCAGGCAGAACCTTCCGGCCGGCACCCAACGGCAGGCGCCTGCAGACGGAAAAAACAACAAGTCTCAGAACCGGATCCCGATCTGCATATGCGGAAAAACGCTCACAGAATCAGAAATGCGGTGCGGATTCATAAACAGCGTATCACCCCGTTCTGGCAGCGTAAAATCAAACACTCCAGCGGCAAACACATGCACTTTACCCACCACCCGGCACGAAAGCGAAGTCCGCAGTACCGTCACTAAGTTGAACCGCTCGTTTTCATCGCTGTCCGCCATGCCGAAAATACATTTTAGCAGCAGCTCCGTATCCCACTTAAAAGGCCCTGCAAGGCTCTGCTGGTTGCCGATTCCAGCCTGCAGATCAAATGTCTTGCCGAACTTAGCAAGGCCGTTGCCAGCAAGCAGTGTTCCGTACAGCAGCGGTATTCCGGCACGGAACCCGTAGGTGAACAGGAAACGGGAATCCATGGCCACTTCAGGCTCAAACATAAATGACACCCGGGAATCAAGGTCATACCGTTTGATCAACGTCCAGGCTTCGCGGCCTTTAAGCAGTACGGCATCCAGCGCCTGTGCACCGACCATAGCCTGTCCTGCAGGCGCCGCATATACAGTACCCCTGCGCGGATACAGCGTAAACGGCTCCGATGATTCCAGATACACGCCGTTGCTGTCAAAATGCTCTATGTGGCAGTCCGTACTCGTAGGAAACAGCGTCTCATCAGTCAGATAGTACTGCAGCTGAGCATTTCCGGGGAAACCGATAACCACACGGCCGCTGAACGTAGGGACCGCAATGACAGGCGGAACCATTTCTCCGAACTTAATAAAGCCGTCCATAACCCGGCACTGCACGTTGTCCTGCGAATCCACCACGGCACATTCCTCCGCGCCGCGCACCACAAGAATGCTGTATCCAATGTCAGAGAATGCCCGGGATTCGTCAAGCGACAACAAAAACGCCAGATACAGACTGTCATAATGCATGTCGAACAACGCGTGCTGGATATAGTCGACCAGGCCATGGCTGCGCCTGTTCAGCCACGACACAAAACGCTCGCCGAACGTCCGCTTTTTATCAGTCTTAGATTCTTCGTCAGGCACATCAGAAAACACCTGTGCCAGCAGCCGTGAGCTGCGCTTGTGCAAATGTCCGGTACCAGAATAGAACAGCGACACGTTTTCGTTGAACGAATACAACATGCTGGTCAGAATGATGGGCACGAACGGCCCAGTAGTAAACGGATGGTATTCCCGCCCTGTAAGATAGCGGTACATGGCATTCACGGCAGGCAGACAGCGGTCAGAAAAAAACTCCGTGTCCGTGTTACAGGCATTCACAAGCGTACGAGTTCTGCCGTACTTACGGTACTGCCATGAGCCGCGATAAAGCGGTACGGACGGAACAATGTCTTCCGCATTCACGATATTCCAGATATATCCGTAGGTGCTGCTTCCTGCATCGGAATCAGTGGTTACATTCGGCGTGGCGAATGTATAGACAAACAGCTGCTCTGGCGTAAAGCCGCCGGCCTTAACAAGTTCGGCACCGAGCAGGTTCGCCACGGCGGCGCCGCGGCTGTGCCCTGTAATAAGCACAGGCGTACTGCCTGCTATTCCGTGTTTTTCAACATAGGCATGCAGCGCATGATAGACCTGACGCGCCACGATATAAAATCCCTGATGATATTCCGCCTCGATCCTTCCGGCATCATTAATATTCAGATTTGACAGCCATTCGTTCACATTGAGCGGCGTTCCCCTGATAACCACAAGCACAACGCCCGCCGTACCGTCGGCGGCAGGAACGGATGCAATGCTGAACGCGCACTGGTCATTACCGTACACCGGATCATCATAGTCCACGTCATAGTGGAATTCCATATCATCGTCCCTGATGCCCAGAAGCCGGTAGTTCGTCCGCAGTACATTGTTCTGCGGATCGGTCCGCACATCAGTATATGACACATCTGCAAGCATGCAGGCAAATCGCGCAAGATCATGATTATACTGGTCTGACGGGCGGCTGAACCACGAAAGCTCCCATGCAAAGGCAACGGGAACAGGCTGCTCCTGCATCAGGCCGGAAACCATACATTCAACGTTCCGGCTGCCTGATTCCGCAAAGCATGCGGTTCTGAGAATAATCATGAAAAAAAAGACTGCCGCTCTCTTCATAGTTTTATGATAGTGTACTACAATACGTGATATGACCAAAGAAGAATTGAAAAATGCCGTTGAGCTAAAACAAGAACTTGATTTTAAATTCAACGGCAATAAATACTGCATAACATATGGAAGGGAACCGGACGGTAAACCTTACATTGCGTTCGGACAGCAGTATGATCAGCCGGTCCGGTATGCAGCCCTTCAGGAGCTGCTGCTTCACGCAAAAATAGGAAATCACTTTCTACGTGAAATACTGGACCAGCTTACCTCCGTCTGATATTTCTTTTTTAGAATGTGGCAAGCGTGCGGTCTATGCGGCTCAGCGAGCGCTCCACGCCAAGAATCAGAATAGATCCGATAAGCGGCGGGCTCACCTTGCTGCCTGTAACCGCCATGCGGATCGGCATCATAAAGTCGCCAAGTTTTACGCCCATCTGCTCCGCAGTGGTGCGGGCGAATTCCTCAGAAGCCTCATGGTCAAGTCCGGGCAGCGCCTTAACAAATTCTTTTGCCTTTTCAAGCACTTCCTTTGTCTTGGCTGCATCAAGCCGTTTAGGCACAATCTGATCAACAGGCGGTACGGCAGGCTCCGTAAACAGGAACCGAACCATTTCGGCGGCATCGGTCAGATAGTGCAGGCGCTCTTTGATCAGCGGCATCAGCGACAGCAGCGCCTCTTTTACCTGAGCGCTCGTCATATTCATGGAAGCATCCACGCAGACAGGCTCGCCGTCATCACCAAGCGCAATGCCTGAATACTCAGGGCCTACATGGGGTGCAGGGAATTCCGGCGTTACATTCACCGGCAACGCCGCATCGCCGGTACCGGTAATGAACGGCAGCACACGGTCGTACAACTCCTGATCAGACAGCGCACGGATATACTGGCCGTTATACCATTCCAGCTTCTTATAGTCGAACACCGCAGGTGATTTATTCAGATGCTCAAGCTTAAAGCCTTTGCACAGCTCCTCAAGCGTGTACATGTCACGTCCGTCCTCATAGGAACAGCCGAGCATGGCCACATAATTGATGATAGCCTGCGGCAGGTAACCGCGGGCACGGAATTCATTCACAGAAGTAGCGCCATGCCGCTTTGAAAGCTTCTGACCGTCCTTGCCGTTAACCATGGGCAGGTGGCAGAATTCGGGATGTTCCCAGCCGAACGCACGGTACATCTGCACATGCAGCGGAGTGGAAGGAATCCATTCCTGCGCGCGCATAACGTGGCTTATCTTCATAAAATGATCGTCAACGATATTTGCCAGATGATAGGTGGGGAACCCGTCGCTCTTAAGCAGAACGGGATCAGGGCTGATGTCCTCATTCTTCCACGTGATCGTACCCAGCAGGTGATCATGGAACTGCGTCTCACCCTGCAGCGGTACCTTAAGACGGATAACATACGGCTTGCCGGCAGCCAGATTTTCCTTTACTTCCTCAGGGGTAAGCGAGCGGCAGTGCCGGTCATACCCGGGGGGCATCTTGTTCTCGGTCTGTATCTTACGGATACGCTCAAGCCGCTCGGCATCGCAGAAGCAGTAGTAGGCTTCGCCTTTATCGACAAGCTCCTGAGCATATTTTTTGTACAGTTCGAACCGCTCGCTCTGCACGTACGGACCGTATTCGCCGCCTTTGGCTCCGCCTTCATCCCAATCAATGCCGAGCCATGCCATTGTATCGTACAGGTTCTTTACGTATTTTTCGTCATACCGTGTGCGGTCGGTATCCTCCAGCCGCAAAATGAATTTACCGCCCTGAGAGCGGGCAAAAAGATAATTAAAAAGTGCGGTACGTACGCCGCCGATGTGCTGCATGCCCGTGGGAGACGGCGCATAGCGCACTCTGACATCTTTGTTTTCCATAGTGAAATATTATAGCAAATAACAGGCTCGTATGCAAATACCGGCACACGCCGTGCCATGGAAATCATTTTTTGCTTTACGTACTAGACAATTGATTTTCGAGCCTCCGTGCCGTGCACAGCAGGCTGCAAGCCGTTATTCCGCCACATACCAGCGTATGACATCAGGAGAAAAATAACGCCGGTACGCATCGATGATCTGCCCGGCCGTTATGGAGTTGACCAGCTGCGCCCGTCTGGTATATGCCTGCGGTGAACCGAGGCAAATGATACTCTCACAGATTCTGCGGCACTCTCTGTCCGGCGAAAAAGCCGCGCCCCTCAGCGCGCGGATATAGTCGCGCTTATACCCCGTAAGCAGCTGCTGTACTTCATCAGTCTCGGGAATATCCAGCAGGCATTCATTGACCGCAGCCCGCACCTGCTCAAAATTCTGCGTAAGTCCCGTCACGGAAAGTACGCCCAAGGCAGCAGCACCTTCCCACATGCCCACACCCGCGGCCGCCGCAAGCTCATCGCGTTCCACGAGCATGTGCTGCAGCGTATCCGTCAGGTACATGCAGGCCATAGCGAACGCCGCATAACCGTCGTCCGTATAACGGGGAACCGGAAAGCACCCGGCGGCAAAACGCCGCATTCCCTGCCCGGCGTCATCAGACAGCGCAATGCGCACGGTCGCTCCGGTCTGTACGGCAGGCGGCGCGGGAATACCTTCGGCAATCGGTTCGGACGGTATGTTTTTCAGCAAAGACTCGCAGCGCACCGTAAAGGATGCGGCCGTCTCCCATGTCCATGCCCCGCAGGCCACTACATATACCCGCCGGGCATTGCACATCCGGCGCCAGCATACTTCTATTTCAGAGGTACCTCCGGCAGCCTGTGCAGCACCTTCTTGCTCGTCATGGCCGGCATCCGAGTCCGGTACAAATGCGGCATACGGATGATCTTTATACAGCGCAAGCCGTACCTGCCGCGCAAAGCGTGATGCATCATCATACGCCGGCGGCGGCAGCACGGGCGCAGGCGTAGATAAATCAGGGGAAAGAAAGGCAGAAGCCACTGAATACAACAGCTCCTGTACATCGGTAACAGCGCATGAAAAAGACACAGCGGAATAATCAGGAAACACCGACACCCGGCAGATTTCCTGAGCCGTAAGGTCTGCAAACACCGTATTCATCAGCGTTCTGACGTACGGAGCCGCACTGCCCAGATCATCATGGCGCAGCATGATCGTAACGGCAGCGCGCGGCGCCTGACCGGTGCCGCCCGGATTCTGCGGTGCACCGGCATCCTGCTTCAGGATAACCGGAATACCGTTTGAAAGCGCCGTTTCATAAAAGCCGTTATGGAAGGTCTCCTCACCGTCGCCGCGCGAAGATGCACAGGACACAAGCACGCCCGTTATTGCAGCAGCGGCCAGTACGGCAGCCGCTCGCGTTATGCGCGGCAAGCGCGCAGTACGTATAGTACGCACAGCATATGCATCGCATACGGCATGATACAGACGAGGAAAAACAGCTGTAAAACGGAACGTTCTTTTCATATGTATTAGACCTGTTCGGAAACTGAGGTTTCCGAACAGGTTACCCTGAAATGCAAGTTCAAAATCGCGTTATTTCAGCGATTGCATTTGCGAAGCAAATTGCGAACTTGTCGACCTGTGCGATAACGAAGTTATCGAACTGGTCTATATTGCTAAAGCACGGGGCACAAAGCCACTTTGTCTATTGTACCGTCAACGCCATAGCATCATCAATAATAATTTGTTATATAGATATTTTATCTTTGAATAGAGTAACAAAAAAACGAATTATATATTAGTATTATAGATGCAAGAGCATAAGTAGCAGGTGCAGACTGTCAACAGGTACGCATTTGTTACCACAATCAACGCAGCATTCGGAATATACCGGACTGCACACACCGGTATATCGCTATGCTGCATCCTCCTCTCCTTTATGAGCTGCCTGTAAGTTTTACAGACAGCTCTTTTTATTGCGCACCGTATGCACGGGACTCAAGCTCCCGGGAGTCAGACTCCCGGAGTCAAACTCCTAGAGTTTAAAATTAACCGCACTCACCACAGCGGCAATACCGGCCCTGCCGACGTTGCTTGACTTGCCGACACCCCAGACCTGACGACCGTCCTCCACAGTAATCTGTACATAGGCAATGGCGCTCGTGTCGCTGCCGGTACCGATGCTGTGCTCATGGAACGACGTAATATTGAACCTGGGCGCGGGCGTCTGCTGCATGGCGTTTACAAACGCGTCGAGCGGGCCGTTGCCCTTGGCGCCGATCGTATACTTCTTAAGGTTATACTCTACGGTCGCACGGCACATAACCTGCTCGTCATTGTTGCTGCCCTCAAGATGCGTTTCGCCGATATCAATAATCTTAAGCGGAGAGGTTGGCTTGAGCCACGTGCGCTCAAACAGGCTGTAGATCTCCTCAGGCTGAAGCTCGCGCTGCTCCTTGTCCGCCGCGGCCTTGACCACAGCTCCGAGGTCTGCATGCATTGCTTTGGGCATGATGATTCCGTAATCCTGCTCAAGGATAAACGCGGCTCCGCCTTTGCCGCTCTGGCTGTTGATGCGGATAATACCTTCATACTGACGGCCGATATCATGGGGATCAATGGGCAGATACGGTACATCCCACACCGCATCCACAGGCATCTTTGCGCGCGCGGCCATACCCTTGCGGATAGCGTCCTGATGCGACCCGCTGAACGCTGTATACACAAGCTCGCCCACATACGGGGTGCGCGGATGAATCGGCATGTCGGTAAGCCGGCGGTACTCATCGGCGACCGCAGGGATGTCATGCAGGTCAAGCTCGGGATCAACGCCCTGTGAATACATATTCAGCGCCACGTTCACGATATCAAGGTTACCGGTCCGCTCGCCGTTTCCGAACAGCGTACCCTCAACCCGGTCCGCGCCCGCAAGGATTCCCAGCTCGCACGAGGCAACGCCTTCGCCGCGGTCGTTATGATTATGCAGGCTCACGATTACGTTCTCGCGTCCTGAAATATGCGTACAAAAATATTCAATCTGATCTGCGAATACATTCGGGGTGGCACATTCCACCGTGGTGGGCAGATTCAGGATAATTTTGTCCTTGGACGTCTGCGCCCACTGCTGCTTTACGGCCTCGCACACCTCAACGGAATAGTCGATCTCAGTGGTGGAAAAGCTTTCAGGAGAATACTCAAGCCGGATATCCGTACCGGCCGCCATGGGCAGGCAGTCCTGCACGCACTTTACACCGTCAACCGCAAGCTGCTTGATCTGTTCCTTTGACATATTGAACGTGTACTTGCGCTGGGCAGGAGACGTAGAATTATAGATATGGAAGATAGCCTTGGACGCACCCTTCAAAGATTCAAAGGTCTTTTTAACCAGATGCTCACGGGCCTGGCACAGCACCTGCAGCGTCACGTCGGCAGGAACGCGGTTTTCTTCGATAAGGCGGCGCAGGAACGTATATTCCGTATCCGATGCACTCGGAAATCCTACCTCAATCTCTTTAAAACCAATCTTCACCAGCAGGTCAAAAAAAGCAAGTTTCTGCTCCACGCCCATCGGATTGATCAATGCCTGATTGCCGTCACGCAAATCAACGGACACCCATACCGGCGCCTTGGTAATCACGTTGTCCGGCCACTTTCTGCCGGTAACGGGAATCTGTCCGAACGGTCTGTACTTAGCTGTATTCATCTTATACTCTCCTAATAATTATTCGCATTTTAAGCCTGCGGCCAAAAAAAAAGACCCGCTGCCCAAAGCAACAGGTCTTGTAATGTACGCATACATACGATACACAGCACCATCAGCTTAGGCATTCAGAGAAAACGAATGATAGTAGTAGTGCTCTGTATTTCATATTTATACAAATGATGCAGCATAATTAAACTTTTGTCAATAGAAAATTTCGGGAGGCAACCAGCAAGCCCTACCGGTGCTTTTTTTCGGGGAACACGGAATAATAGCGCTTTTTATCCTCATACATGCGCTCGTCAGCAAGCTTCAGGGCGCGGCGCAGGTTCCGGCAGTCGCTTTCATAGCTGTAGCCAACGGCAAAGCATACGTTACGATAAGATTCCGCCAGACGCTTGAGCTGCACCGTTTTTTCAGCAAGCTGCTCAAGCGAAGCTCTCGGCATCATGACCATGAACTCGTCACCGCCCGCGCGATACACATCGCCGTTTATAAACACCTTTTTAAGCAGATCAGCAGCCTGCTTGAGCAGCAGATCTCCGGCGGCATGTCCTTCGCTGTCGTTCACCTGTTTAAGTCCGTTCAAGTCCGCAAACACAATACCCACATCAGTCACACGGTTGTCGGGCAGACCGCACAGCTTGTCAACCATGTTGTTCATTTCGTTGCGGTTCAGCACGCCGGTCAGCATGTCGGTGGAGCTCATGACCTTAAGCCGCTGGAACAGCTGATAATTGGAAATTTCGGCGGCAAGGAAAAATGTCGTAAGCTCAAGCGTTTCCTTAATGTGCACCGAATTGGCCGTATCAAAGTTGGTGCCCCAGATATATCCGAAAATCTCGCCGCCGGATTTGAGCGGGAACAGCACGATGCTCTTTACGCCTGCTTTCTGCAGATGCTCGTACCACACAGGATTCCGCTCGCGCACCACGTTCATATCATTCTGATCCTTGATGATCAGGCTGGAACTGCCCGCAATAGTACTTTCCCATGACAGCACAACGTCATAGAAACCTTCGTCCATCCACTTTGCCATGGGCGAATACACCGCGTCTTCCGCAATCGCCTCACACAGTATGGTACAGGTGCGGGAGGCATGGTCCAGAAGCAGGATACGGCAGTAATTAGCCTTGCAGAGCTCACGGATATCCTCCACCACTTCGATCATGGTACGCTTAAAGTCACCTGTGCCGCGCAGCTTTATACAAGTCTGAAGTACTTTGGCCGCCGTTTCCTGCGACAGGTCGGTCATGAGCTCAACATCCGCCTTCCGCATAAGCTCCTGGCTGTAAATGCAGTAGCCTACATTCTCTTTGTCCGACTCAAGCGGGAGCATAAAGATATTGAACCAGAAATCAAAGCGATCAGGATGCACATAAGTATGCAGCGGCTGCTTGAGGATGGCACAGCGGTAGCAGAAATCTTCAAAATTCAGATCTTTCGGGATATACCGTTCATACGGACTGCCCGGTACAAATTTGCTGGACAGCAGTTTGGGAGCATCAGGAGATCCCTCTATGGAAGCTATATAAGGCTTGTTGCCCGCCTCGATACGGATATTACCGTAGGACCCGTCTGGAAACTGCTCCACCGACATAACACATGTCATCGTTTTAAATTGAGAAACAAAATCCTGCAGTTCCATGTATTCCGGCACTTCCTCTATATATCCGTTTTTTCCAGTCATTCGAAAAAAGCTGCACAGCCGTTCGCTTGTAGTGCTTTCCGAGGTTCCTTTAAGTATACCACGCTTTATGCAAACCAACAATAAAAAATAATCAGAACACCTCAAAAAACCTGCTTCTGCGGCGTTTCCAAGGAGACCGTAACACGTGTTCTAACCTGCCCATCAGATTCAGGATGTAATAAACACAAAAAGCAACATCGGCGGAAACAGATGACAGCGTCAAAAATTGATTTCCGCAGCGGCTTGCGCTTTCCCGCTGATTTTTGTACTATACGGCTGTCATGCTGCTGTTTATTTCTGGCAGAACCGATATCCCCGCGTTCTATACGCCGTGGTTCATGAACCGCATACGGGAAGGCTTTGTGGACGTGCGCAACCCGTACTACGGAGAGCAGGTATCACGATACAGGCTTGATCCAGAGGTCACGGACTGCCTTGTATTCTGCACCAAAAATCCCGCGCCCATACTGCCCTACATTTCCGAACTCAAGGGCAGAGGATTCGCCCTGTACTTTTTTGTAACCATCACGCCGTACGGTACCGACATAGAGCCGAACGTTCCCGACAAATCAGCGGTCATGCAGTCGTTCAGGGAACTGAGCGAGCGCACGGGCAGCAGGAACTGCTGCTGGCGGTATGATCCGGTTTTCATTGACGAAACGTACAGCGCGGCCTTTCATATCAGGCAGTTCAGGCAGATGGCCGAAACATTGCACGGCGCCACGGACCGGTGCATCATCAGCTTCATAGACTTATATCAGAAAACAGTGAAAAATTTTCCCGGCGTAAAGGAAGTGAGCGAGCAGGACCAGCGCTTTCTGGCACAGGTATTTTCCCGCATTGGCATGGAAAGCGGCATCACCATCGAAACCTGCGCCGAAAAGCTCGATCTGACCGGCTGCGGTGTGGCAAAAGGCATATGCATCAGCCGCAGCATCATAGAGCAGACCACCGGCGGTCATGTGATCAAAAAACCGGGCGTGCAGCACCTGCGCAAACACTGCATGTGTCTGCCTGCCCATGACATAGGATCATATAACTCATGTCCCCATCTGTGTAAATACTGCTACGCAAACTATAACGAGGAACTGGTCAAAAAGAATCATGCGATGCACGATCCGTCCTCGCCGCTGCTGATAGGACACGCCGCGGCGGATCAGCATATCCACGACGCAGAGCAGAAAAGCCTGCTGGCAGAACGGCGCACCGAGCCGGGGCAGCTGCCGCTTTTTGCCGATCTTATGCAGACTGGTCAGGCAGAACGGAACTAACGGAACTGCAGAACGGCCAGCACGGCGGCAAGCGCCGTATTCAGTACAACAGGAATCAGCTGCAGCTGCACAGGCAGGCCGTAATACCAGACGGCGCACGCAAGCGCGGGCATGCACAGCGCAGCAAGCGTCGCAGCTGAGAGCAGCACCAGATCACGCATATTCCTGCCGCGCCATACGCCCGGCCATTTTTCCAGGATCCAGGACAGCATGAACAGCATCTGCGCGTACAGCAGCGGCATCAGAAACAATACAAAGAACGGTCTGAATGACACGCCGAGACTGCCCGACAGGCAGTACGGCAGGTACACCGCATAGAACGAGGCCGTGAGCGGCAGGAACACCGGCCGGCAGTCCTCCGCGCTGCCCGTGCTTACCGCAGCATACACGCCATATAAAAGCGCCGGCGGCAGCACGGAAAAACGCAGCAGAAAATACAGGAACTGAAGGCCGAAGCTGGCAGTATGCAGCTCGCGCTCCAGAAAGAACAGCTGGCGCGCAGCACAGTACAGCAACGCCGCAGAAGCGCCGGTACACACGGCCGCAATAAGCTTTCCTTTATATTTTTGCTGAGACGGCACAAAACAGCCCGCACACAGCAGCGGGAAAATCAAATACAAGAATAAAAACATACATAATATGTATCATGAATCCCCCGCGGACGCAAGTAGCCGGGTAGCGCAGCCACGGAGCCGGGGGGCTGTACACGAAAACCTGTTTTTGCGTCCGGGAACCGCGTAGCCGGGCGCAAATCGGCTTTCCGATTTCCATGGCAGTTATTCATCCTGTATTTTTCGAGTTTACGATGCTATTCCTTGCGTAAAAACACTTTACATACTTCCATTTATTATGCTATAGTTTGTAATACGCTTTATGTGTGTGTTTTACTAACACGAGGA
>Ga0256405_10006018_pt1 | contig 19984 bp, 15 predicted proteins | sample RumenRJG_02DNA_FD_189096 | JGI IMG/M metagenome (GOLD analysis project Ga0256405, IMG submission 189096) | Bovine rumen microbial communities from Lethbridge, Alberta, Canada - RJG_02 | ecosystem: Host-associated > Mammals > Digestive system > Stomach > Rumen | place: Canada: Alberta... | reverse complement strand
TAGATTTTACCAGGGATCTGGTCCTTTTTCTATTCACTTGAAAGATGAAAGTAGAAAAATCTGCAACTGTAGTATCTATGCGGGTTTCACCCGCATTCACCGAACTTCGGTGAATAATTCAGGTTAAGTCTTTAACAGAGGATACGAATTTTAAAGAATATGAATCTTATGCAATTAAGGATGCTCCTGTATTGGAATATGATGGGGCAAAAAATGCTGTGATTGAACCTAATCATGAGATGCTTAATATTTCATTACCGAAAAAATGCGTATTTGCTTTCCTAGATGAGACAATCGATCAATATGTGAAAAATCATCATGGAAAATTAATTACCCAATATGAAACAATATCGAAAATCTGCAATGTATATTCCATTAATATGAATGGTAGTGAGATCTGTCTTGCTCAGGCACCAGTAGGTGCAGCTTCTGCGACTTCTATGCTAGACTGGTTGATTAGTTATGGTGTTCGTAAGGTTTTTGCAGTTGGTTCATGTGGTGCTTTAGAGGATGTAGGTGAAGGGGAATACTATTTGCCGGTGGAAGCAGTTAGACAAGAAGGCATGTCTTATAGATATCTACCAGCAAGATATTCTATTAAAGGCAATATAGAATTTTATAATGAAATAGAATCATTACTGAAGGATGTTGGTATCTCATATAAAAAGTGTAAAACATGGACAACGGACGGACTATTCAGAGAAACAAAAGAATTAACAAATCGAAGAAAAGCGGAAGGTTGTTCAGTTGTTGAGATGGAATGTGCATCATTAATGTCATGTGCACAATTTAGAGGAATAGAATTCGCACAGTTGTTGTACACAGGTGATTCTCTTAGAGATCCTGATCAATGGGATTCAAGAGACTTCGGAAGAGGCTCAATTGGTGAAGCTCTAGAGATTGCGGTGAAGGTAGTAGCAAGGATTAAAAACAATAGATTATGTCTGAAATTAGTTGAATCAAATGATAAAGATAAGATTATGAAGTATAAGGACGAGTTTATTGCTTACGCGAATAAATACAACAATGGAAAATTGACCGGTGCTTATTCACTTGATGGAACAGCTGCAATAAATCAATATTCTCATTTTGAAGAGTGGTTTCAAAATAATCTAGAAAATAGATCGGAGGACACTGTCAAAGATGGATTTGTAACAGCTAGTACTTTTATTGCATTAGACGATGATAACAACATTGTAGGAATGCTTGATCTGAGACATCGTTTAAATAAATATCTGAATTTGTACGGAGGACACATTGGGTATAGTGTACGTCCATCGCAGCGAAATAAGGGATACGCAAAGGAGATGCTTCGTCTCGGTATTCTTGAAGCAAGAAAACGTAATATCGAGGATATCCTGATTACTTGCTATAAAGAGAATGAAGGATCTAGAAGAGTAATCCTTGCAAATGGTGGCGAATTGGAAAATGAGGTGGAAGAACCTAATCATGTGGATGGAAACAATAGTGGAGTTCTTCAAAGGTATTGGATTCACCACTAAAGATTGACAATAGACTGAGTAGCGGGCTATAATCCACTTAACGGCGATGAAGGAAATAAGTAAGAATTCAGAGCATTCTATGGAGAGAGCTGTCGTATGGTGCGAGACAGTTAGAACTGAGGTCCGAAATACATTCTGGAGCTCTGTACTGAAGGTGACAAGTTATCGACAAAATGTGTCAATAATACTTGTGTGAATGATGATGCTTCGATATGTGGCAGTATTCAATTTGATCATTTCATTTAAGGATGTTGATAACACAAGTATGTGACATAGTAAATTGTTGATTACCGAAGGATCACATAGGATACAGCGTGGACAGGCGTTATACTGTTAATGAGGCTGATTATGATATATAATCATGCGAACAAAGGTGGTACCACGGAAATACTAAAGAATTGTTAGATTCCCGTCCTTTGAATTCCCGTTATCTAAGGAGTTTAGGGGCGGGAATCTTTTTACTCACATATATTATAGGTACAAAGGAGAAAACAATGACACTTTACGAAGAACTTCAAGCAAGAGGATTAATCGCGCAGGTTACTGACGAAAAACTTATCCCAGATTTAATTAATAATGGAAAGGCTACTTTCTATATTGGATTTGATCCAACTGCAGATTCACTTCATGTAGGTCATTTCATGGCACTTATCCTTATGAAGCGCTTGCAGATGGGTGGAAATAAGCCAATCGCGCTTGTAGGTGGTGGAACAGGTATGATCGGTGATCCATCTGGACGTACAGATATGCGTTCCATGATGACGACAGATATTATTGATCATAACTGCGAGTGTTTTAAGAAGCAGATGTCTAGATTTATTGAATTCGGTGATGGCGATGGCCAGGCGATTATGGTAAATAATGCAGATTGGCTGAGAGATCTAAATTTCCTTGAATTCATGCGTGATATTGGATCTCAGTTTAATGTAGCAAATATGCTTCGTGCTAGAGCATACGAAAATCGTATGGCAAGAGAAGGCGGATTAACTTTTTTTGAGATGGGTTATATGCTACTTCAGGCATATGATTTCATGCAGTTATACGAGAGATACGGATGCAACATGGAGTTCGGTGGAGATGATCAGTGGTCAAATATGCTTGCTGGATCAAATCTTATTCGTAAGAAGCTGGGAAAGGATGATGCAGGTGCGATGACTATCAATCTCCTTCTTAAGCACGACGGCACAAAGATGGGTAAATCTGCAGGTGGAGCTGTATGGCTAGATCCAGAGAAGACTTCTCCATATGATTTCTATCAGTACTGGAGAAATGTAGATGATCAGGACGTATTAAAGTTCCTGAGAATGATGACATTCTTACCATTAGAGCAAATTGATGAAATGGACAAGTGGGAAGGTGCACAGCTCAATGAAGCAAAGAGAATTCTTGCTTCTGAACTGACAACTATGGTTCATGGTGAAGAAGAGGCTAAGAAGGCTGAAGCAGCAGCTAAAGCTGTATTTACAACTGGCTCTGCTGAGAATATGCCTGAAACTGAATTGGAGGATGCTGATTTCGGTGAGGATGGAATTGATATCCGAAAGGTTCTTCAGAAAGCCGGCTTTGCAACTTCATTAACAGAAGGTAAGCGTGCTGTTGAGCAGGGCGGTGTATCTGTAAATGGTGAAGCTGTAACAGATCCTTTCCAGAAATATAGGAAGGCTGACTTTGCAAAGGAATTTGTACTTCGTAAGGGCAAAAAGAAATTCTGTAAGGTTGTTGTGAAATAAAAAGTATTCATGAAATGATAATTGGATGATCAGATGATTCTGGTCATCCTTTTTGAAAGGACGATTAGGTGAGAGAATTCGAATATTCAATACTATACTGGTTTCAAGGATTACATAATCCGGTTTTGGACAAAATAGCAATTATAATTACCAGCTTAGGTAATGCAGGGATCTTCTGGATAATCCTTACAGTATTTATGCTGATCATTTGTAAGGATAAGAAGCCAGCATGGGCTTCCGGTATTGCTTTAATTATATCTCTACTAATAGTAAATATTTTACTAAAGAATCTGGTAGCACGATCACGACCGTGTTGGGATGAGTCAGCACTTCGTAATGTGAAAATGTTAGTTAATATTCCGAAGGATTATTCATTTCCTTCGGGACATTCTTCTGCATCATTTGCAGCTAGTGTAGCCATAGTGCAATATCGACGAAAGCTTGGCATCTCCTTAATAATCCTAGCATCCATAATTGCATTATCCCGACTATATCTATTTGTCCATTGGCCAACAGATGTCTTATGTGGTGTCGTAATTGGGATTTTCTCCGGCTTGATTTCTAGGGTAATTATTCGATACGTATACGCAAAGCGGAAATAAAACTTGACGAAAAAGTTAAGACCAGTTATAGTACAAAAGAAGAGTAAGGGAGTAGTTCGCATCTATTAGATGTGTTTCTGTCAACAACCTCGGTATGAAATACCTGGCAGTGACTTAATGAATGAGACTTGCACGTATGTTTGTCATACGTGCAAGTCTCTTTTTTAACTCAGTCGGAGTACAAGCTCCGACTGAGTTAAACGCTCCGCGAGGATGCGCACGGATTCGGACAGGAATATGTCTGCTGAAGCAGACCCGAATCCGGCGCGCAAGACTCGCGAGCGAGTCTTGACTAGATTGTGATGTATAAAACCAAACAATAAGCAGGTATGAGATGAAAAGGAGTGGATCATGGAGATTTTAAAGATTGTAATCTATCTAGTAGTCGGTTTTTTTCTACTAGTGAAAGGAGCAGACTGGTTTGTGGATGGTGCTTCAGGTATTGCACATAAAATGCATATTCCATCCCTTATTATTGGATTAACGGTAGTCGCGATGGGTACAAGCCTGCCAGAATTATCAGTGAGTGTAACCGCCGCATTAAGTGGACAGAATTCACTTGCGATTTCAAATGTTGTCGGATCTAATATTTTTAATTTGGTTGTTATACTTGGAATCTGTGCTGTATTCGCACCAGTTGCAGTAAGTAGAGAAGTATTAAAAAGAGATTACCCATTTTCTATCTTTTGTTCTGTATTATTAGCTGTATTAGGTGTGGTTTGTATTTATGGTAAAGGATGGAGAATTGACCGGGTAGATGGATTGATTCTTTTGTTCTTCTTTGTATTATATATGGCAATGATGCTAAGAGAAGCAATACGAGCAAGAAAAGGGGCTCTTTCAACTGAAGAGTCAGATTATGTAGACGTAATGGATTATGAAGTGGAAGAAAACATCAAAAAAGACGAAGATAAGCCACTTTTGGTAAGTATTCTTTTAGTGATCGTCGGTACTGCAGCAGTAAAATTTGGAGGAGACTTTACAGTTGAAGGTGCTGTAGCTGGAGCAAGGATGCTTGGAGTATCTGAGACCCTGATCGGATTAACAATCGTAGCTTGTGGTACAAGCCTTCCTGAATTAGTAACTTCCATTGTGGCTACTAAGAAGCAAGAGCTTGAAATGGCAGTAGGAAATGTAGTTGGATCTAATATTTTTAATATTCTAATGATCCTAGGTGTGGGAGCAATCATCAGTCCTATGACGTTTATAGGTGAAAATTTAATCGACATTTTAGTTATGACTGCCTTCAGTTTGATTATTTGGGTATTCGGGTGGACAAAAGAAAAAATCACCCGTTTGGAAGGCATCTCAATGCTGGTAATGTATGGGGTATACTTGACTTATATTTGCATACGATAGAACGAGACTGTTTTATCTAAGAAGTAGAGAATGAAAATATAACAACTGTTAATAGATAATACGTAGCCTAATCGTTGAAAATCCATGGTTCTCCGTTTATAATAGATGTGTTTCGATTCATCTTATAAAGGAGGTCTTCCATGGATTTTTTTGATAAACTCAACGATACAATCGTGGAGACGGGAAAAAACTTAGGACAAAAGGCAAAAGAAACCTCTAATATTGCAAAATTAAGTTACGACATTCGTTCTTTGGAAAGTAAGGTTCGTGAGAATTATAGGAAGCTTGGAAAAGCTTATTATGAAGAATATCATGTAGACGAAGATGCTGAATTTGAGGAATACATGGATGCAATACGAGACTTAAAGGGTCAGATTAGTAATTTGGAAAAGCAAATTCAGGTTATTAAAGGAACTAGGATTTGTCCGAATTGTGGAGAAGCATTGCCAAAGAATGCTGTATTTTGCCTGAAATGTGGCGAAAAAATAGATTCGTATACTGTAGATTGATTTAGGAGAAATGATAAAGATGACTAACAAAGGTGCATATTATATTACAACCGCCATTGCATATACTTCAGGTAAGCCACATATTGGAAATACCTATGAAATCATCATGGCTGATTCTATCGCAAGATGGAAGCGTGCAGATGGATTTGACGTACATTTCCAGACAGGCACAGATGAACACGGTCAGAAAATTGAGGACCGCGCAAGACAGGCTCATAAGACTGCAAAGGAATTTGTAGATGAAAAGGCTGGAGAAGTAAAAACAATTTGGGATCTGATGAACACCTCATATGATCGCTTTATTAGAACTACAGACGAAGATCACGAAAAGCAGGTTCAGAAAATCTTCAAGAAGCTGTTTGACCAAGGAGACATCTACCTTGGATCCTATAGCGGCCTCTACTGTACAGAATGCGAAGCATTTTACACGAAGTCTCAGGCAGTAGATGAAGATAAGTGCCCAGTATGTGGCGGCAAGCTTCATGAAGAAAAGGAAGATGCATACTTCTTTAAAATGAAAAAGTATGCTCCTAAGTTAATTGATTATATTAATACACACCCAGATTTTATTCAGCCTGAGTCTCGCAAAAACGAGATGATGAACAATTTCTTATTACCTGGTTTGCAGGATTTGTGTGTATCAAGAACATCATTCAAATGGGGAATCCCAGTAGATTTTGATCCAAAGCATGTTGTGTATGTATGGTTGGATGCTCTTTCAAACTACATCACAGGTTTGGGATATGATGCAGACGGTAATTCTTCTGACCTTTATAAGAAGTATTGGCCAGCAGACTTACATCTTATTGGTAAGGATATTATCCGTTTCCATACAATTTATTGGCCAATTTTCTTAATGGCACTTGGTGAGCCATTGCCTAAGACAATTTTTGGACATCCATGGTTACTACAGGGTGGCGAAAAGATGTCAAAGTCTAAGGGTAATGTTATTTATGCAGATGATCTTGCAGATATCATTGGTGTAGATGGAGTTCGTTACTTCGTATTACACGAAATGCCATATGAGAATGACGGTGTGATTACCTGGGAATTAGTAGTTGAGCGTTGTAATACAGATCTAGCAAATACCCTCGGTAATCTGGTTAAGAGAACTATCTCTATGTCCAATAAGTACTTTGGCGGAGTGGTTGAGAATCGCAATGTTGTAGACGTTATGGATCAGGACATGAAGGATGTTGTGACTGGTGCCTACGACAAGGTTGAAAAATACATGGAAGAGTATCGCATAGCGGACAGCTTAAAGGAAATTTTTAATGTATTTAAGAGACTGAATAAGTATATCGATGAGACTGAACCCTGGAATCTTGCTAAGGATGAGGAAAAGCAGGATAGACTGGCAACAGTTCTATATAATCTTGTTGAAGGAATCTCAATTGGCATTAGCTTATTAAAGCCATTCATGCCAGAAACTGCAGATCGTATCGCAAAGCAGTTAAACTATGAGATTCGTGACTTCGATAGTGTTAAGGAATTCGGATTATATCCTTCTGGAAATAAGGTAGTTGAAGATCCTGAGGTGATTTTCCAGAGACTTGATGCAAAGGAAGTACTTGCAAAGGTTGAGGTATTACAGGAGAAGCAGCGCCAGGAAGCAGCAGCGGCAGCAGCACGTGGTGAAGTTGGTGATGCAAAGAAGGAAGGAATTGTTGAGACTGCAAACAATGATTCTGATGTGGTAGTCGAGCACAAAGAAGAAATTGGATTTGATGATTTCGAGAAGATGGAATTTCGAGTAGGTGAAATCATTAAGTGCGAGGCAGTTGAAAAGTCTAAGAAGTTATTATGCTCACAGGTTAAGATCGGCAATGAGACAAAGCAGATTGTATCTGGTATCCGTAAATACTACTCTCCAGAAGAGATGGTAGGAAAGAAGGTTATGGTTCTTTGCAATCTAAAGCCTGCAAAGTTAGTTGGTGTGCTGTCAGAAGGAATGCTTCTGTGTGCAGAAGATGCGAATGGAGATCTTGCATTAATGCAGCCTGATAAAGCATTCCCAAGTGGTTCTGAAATTGCTTAATGAAGGGGAAGGAGTCAATATGATATTTGAGACTCATGCCCACTACGAAGATGAGAAGTTCGACCCAGATCGGGTCGAACTTCTTTCGTCGATGGAGAAAAATAGAATTGGCAGGATTATCAATGTCGGTTCGTCTATGTCTACATCAATAAAGTCAGTGGAGTTGGCACATCAATATGATTTTATATATGCCGCAGTGGGTTTACATCCTGATGCTGTGATGGAGTACGGAGAGGAAAATGTAAACCAACTCAGAGAATTGTGTAAGGATCCCAAGGTGGTTGCAATCGGAGAAATTGGTCCAGATTACCACTATGAGAAGGATGAAGAGGTAAGAAAATTACAAATAAAAGCATTCCAAGGTCAGTTGGAACTGGCCAAAGAAGTGAACCTCCCAGTCATCGTTCATTCGAGAGAAGCTGCAAAGGATACAATGGATATTTTGTCTGTAGCGGCGAAACAGGGAATTCGTGGAGTAGTGCATTGTTACTCCTATTCTAAGGAACAGGCACTTCAGTATGCAGACATGGGCTATTACATTGGTGTTGGAGGAGTCCTTACTTTCAAAAACGGTAAGAAATTAAGAGAAACCGTTTTGAATCTCCCGTTAGATCGAATTCTACTGGAGACAGATTGCCCTTATATGTCCCCTGAACCATTTCGTGGACAGAGAAATGACTCTACACGTATTCCTTATGTGGTCCAAACGATCGCTGAGATGAAGGGACTACTTACAGAAGAAGTAGAAGATGTTACATGGAAGAATGCGATGAGTTTATTTGGTAGAGTTCAGAGATAGTAGCAGATTTATTTAATTTTTGCTTAATGATTATTTGTAAGAATTACTGTTATAATCAAGAAAAACAAATTAGGAGATTACATGGAGAGATTAACAAATCCAACATATATGCAGGCCGTATTAAATCGATATGGTTTCTCTTTTAAAAAGAAGTTTGGACAAAACTTTCTTACAAATGATGCCATCCTTGAGGAAATCGTGGATGCAGCAGACATTACTAAGGACGACTTTGTAGTAGAAATCGGACCTGGAATTGGAACACTTACACAAGTATTGTCGGAAAGAGCTGGTAAGGTGCTTGCAGTAGAATTGGATTCAAAGTTGATTCCGATTCTGGATGATACGCTGGCTTTCTGTAAAAATGTAGAGATAATCAATCAGGATATTCTGAAGGTTGATTTGAATCAGATTTCCAAAGAAAAAAATGAAGGTAGACCATTTAAGGTTGTAGCAAATCTACCGTATTATATTACAACTCCAATTCTTCTTAATTTGTTAACGAATCATGTACCGGCAGAATCAATTACAGTAATGGTACAAAAGGAAGTTGCAGATAGAATGCAGGCTGGTCCAGGCTCAAAGGACTATGGAGCATTGTCTCTGGCGATTCAATACTATACTGAACCAGAATATATCTGTACAGTTACACCGAATAATTTTATACCACAGCCTAAGGTTGATAGTGCCGTAATTCGGTTGGATCGGAGAACAAAACCAGCTGTTACCGGAATTGATGAGGATAAACTGTTCGATATCATTCGGTCTACATTTGTGCAGCGAAGAAAAACACTCCTGAATAGTCTCTCCAATGCAACAAAGCTTGGCGTAACTAAGGATGAAATCCGAAGTGCAATTGCCCAGTTGGGATGGGATGAGAATATTCGTGGAGAAAAACTAACACTAGAGCAATTTGCGGAATTAACGAAGGTTCTTTTTACGCAATAGAGATGGATGGACTTATGGATATACGCTTATATCGTACAGAAGTTCAAAACTACATAAAGGTAATCTGGGAAAGCGATGATCCAAAGGATAGAATTGCAGCATGTGATTGGCTCCTAAAATATGGGGAAAACAACCAGGAGAATTTCTTGATTGGATACGCCTATTTTTCAAGAGGCGAGACCTACTACGCTCTAAATGACATGCCTAAGTTTTATCATGATATGCTTTCGGCTGTTCCAGCATTGGAAATGGCGAAGGAGTGGTATTACGTAATCATTGCAAATAATATGCTGGGCATTATGTCCTTGAATCGAGGGAATGCTCCTTTTGCGATGGATTATTACATTCGAGCAATGAATTGTGCCCAGGAACATGACGTGATGGAATTGGCATGGATTGTTCACATGAATATGGGTGCACTGTATCTGGGAATTGAGGACTACGATCATGCAGTTGCTCATCTTAGCAGAGGCTATGAGTATATCCAGAGCCATAAAGAAATGGATAGTTATGCTGAGAATCTGGCAGCAGCATGCTCTAATCTTGGCAAAACATATCTGGCTATGTATCAGACAGAGGAAGCAAATCGCTTAGCAAAACAGCTAGAGCAGGAATGTATTCCATTTTTATCTGCAGAGCAGAAAATCTCTGTGTATTGCTTTCTTGCGAGACTCTACCATGAAGAAAATAGGGTGGATGAGCTAAATGCTATTCTGAATAAAATATCAAATATTTCCATAGATAATATTGCAGTAATGGATTTATTTGATGATTTCTATGAATATCTGGATATGCTTATCATTATCCGGAAAACAGAGGAATTCAGGATCATATGGGAAAAACTATATGGCTTAGTGAAGAAAACCTCTGTACTAAATTTGCGTAGAAAAATGCTAGAATTGAAGATTCGATTTGCCAAGGAACTAGACGATTCGCAGTATTCTTTTGAACTTCTTGAAGAGTACACAGATGTTACCATGGCTATGGATCGAGAGAATAAGTTAATGCTGTCAAATAACATTGCAATCCGAAATAGTCTGCAGGATTTGACAACAATTAATCATCAGGTTGAGGCAGAAAATGAGAGATTGCAGAAGAAATCCGAAACAGATGCTCTAACTGGTATGGCAAATCGTTATCGAATGAATACTTATTTAGAGGCTGCTTTCCAATCTGCGTATCAAAAAAGACAGCCAATCGCCATTGAAATCCTGGATATTGACTATTTTAAGAAAATCAATGACACCTATGGTCACCAGGTTGGAGACGATTATATTATTAAAATCGCTGAGTGTCTGCAGGGATTAAGACTTCACGGAAATGTATTCTGTGCGCGATATGGCGGGGATGAGTTTGTAATCATCTATATGAATTATCAGGAAGATGAAGTCTTGAAGATAGCAAATGAATTGAAGCGAAGCGTGGAGAAGAAGGCTCTTCCACATCCAGAGGATGCGGGAAATGTTGTTACAATATCCCAGGGCATTTGCTGGGGCATTCCATCTGGTTACCAGAAGGCATGGGATTATTTACGTGCGGCGGATAATAATCTCTATCAAGTAAAGCAGGACAGTCGTAATGGAATTCGAATCGGAACAAATGAAGAGTGATGACGAATCGGAACAAATGAAGAGTGATGTGCGCTACGCCACCTATATGGTTCGCTGTAATGATGGAAGTCTCTACACCGGATATTCGACGGATGTTGAAAGAAGAGTTAAGACACACAATAGTGGAAAAGGCGCAAAATACACCAGAGCAAGACGACCAGTGGAACTGGTATATGTGGAGTACTCCAAAACAAAAAGTGATGCTCTAAAAAGAGAAGCGGCAATAAAGAAGCTTACTCGGACAAAAAAAGAACTCCTGATAGCTGAGTATCAGGAGCGGACATAAGCAAATATATAATGACTTTTCCAGGTCCCTTGAAGTAAAACATTTTGCTTTAAGAGACCTTCTTTTTCGTAACCAAGAGATTCTAATAGTTGAATAGATGCATTATTCTCAGGAAGAACAATAGCTGTAATCCTATGAAGATGATAACTATCAAACATGAGTGACATTCCGAAGGCGAGAGCTTCTTTGCAATACCCTTTTCTTCGGAATGCGGCATCCATTTTATATCCTGTTTCACAATCACAGAAACTACCATGTCGAATATTGTGAAAGGAGACGGTACCAATGATTCGATCTGGGTCTTCTCGTGGGAATATCCAAAGACGAAGCATCTTTCCTTTTCGTATCTCTGAACGTTCATACTTTAACATCGTGGCCTGGAAATGTTCTGTATAAAAGTCAGGATGGTAAATCGGCTCGGTAGCTTCAAAGTCGACTTTATTACTTTGATAGAATCTCAGTGTTTCCCTGGCCATGGACTCATTTGAAGTTTTCAAAATCAGCCGTGGCGTCTCAAAGATTGTTTGAAGCATTTTTTCGATCTCCAATGATTTGTTTCTTTTCCTCACGGAGTTCCCTAAAAAAGTCGCTGAGCATAGTGGAGCATTCTTCCTCAAGAACACCAGAAGTAATCTCAACCTGGTGGTTAAACTCTTTCATTTGAAGAATGTTGATAACAGAACCAGCACAGCCGGCTTTTGGATTCATTGCACCAATGACAACTTCTGGAATTCGAGACTGGACAATAGCACCAGAACACATTTGACATGGCTCGAGGGTGATATACATCACACAGTCTTCAAGTCTCCAGTCATGCATCTTTTTACATGCCTTATTAATGGCGAGCACTTCAGCATGAGCAAGGGCGTTTTTATTAGTATTTCTTCGATTATGAGTTTTAGCTAGCACTTTTCCATTATGTACAATGACACAACCAATAGGCACTTCCCTATGTGCGTAGGCCTTTCGGGCTTCCTTAATGGCCATGTGCATGTATTTTTCGTCTAGACGTTTATTGTGGGCTTCTGCTAATTTTTCTCTAATAGACATAATGTTCCTCGTTTTGTAGTTATTCCTTCAATTTATAATGTAACACTTTATTTGAGATTTGAATATCAGTAGATGAAAATATCCCAATGAATCGTTGACAATCACGAAAGCACAGGATATTATGGTTAAGCCGAGCATTTCTAAAATAGGATCTGTTCTCGGAGCCGCCCCAGAAGCGCGATGTTGACATCTGGGTCTCGCGCAATGAATCCCCATGAACCGTGTCAGGTCAGGAATGAAGCAGCACTAAATGGGACCTTTCATGTGCCGTGAGGTCGCCTGGATTGAGTAAGCGGACTGGGTAACGTCCGAGGGCAGTTCCAATTTTAGAAGTGAGCGGTTTTTTATTATTCCAAGCCCCTGGTTTCTTAGCCAGGGGCTTGTATTTTCTTTACTTTCCCTAGTAAAACAATTAGAATTAAACTCGTATAAGATTGTGTATGATAGGTTCATAATACCATCTAGGAGAGAGAAAAATGGGTGCGCAAAGTCAGACTGAAGAGGTACTTAGAAAAATACATGTTTTATTTGCAAAGGCTGAGCCATACGAGAATAGCAGTCGTCGTGTTATTGTAGACAAAAACGACTTAATGGATTTATTAAAGGAGCTTAACTCCTGTATGTATAGCATGATGGATGAGTATGAACTCACCCAGTCCAGCCGAGATAAGGCTACCAGAGAGCAGAAAAAACGTGGAGATGATATCCTCTTTGATGCGAGAAAAGAAGCGGATGACATTTATGCAGCGGCAATGATGTATACCGACAGAGCCTTAAAGAATATCCAAGATAGCATGTTAGATGCGTCACGAAAACTCGAGAGTCTTATGGAGTCAACAAAAGAAACCATGGAAGAGCAACGCTCCAAGGTGCAGAGTGATCAGCTAGAAGCTAGAGCACGACTACAGGACATGGTGGATTCAGATAAGTATATGAGACTGATTCAGGATGAGAATATTCGTCTTGAAAAGGAGAAGGATCAGACGACGATGGATACTTCTGCTTTAGACGATGGTCCAGACTATTCAGCAATTAAGCCTGAAATACATATCAATGAAGCTTACCTTCAGAGAACTGGTATGAATGTCCCAGGAGAAGAGGAGGAAAGCAAGGATCATTCGGATGAAAAAGTGGATGATATTACCTTGCCGGAAATTGAGCTACCGGCAGATTTAAAGATGGATCTAAACCTAGATGATTCAAGTCTAGATATAGATAAAAAGGAAAAAGATGAAAAGAAGAGTTTTCGGATTGGAAGCATCTTCGGAAAAGACTGATTGGGAGAAAAGAAATGAAACTTTATGACAACGGCGTGTACCTAGTAAATGGAACAGAAATTGTTGAAAATGTTCAGGGTGCATCTGAAAGAATCAAGCAAATTACGGGAAGAGAAGTAGCTCTAGATGTAGCGAAAAAGGGAACAATTGCATCCCATATACTGAATGCCCACAATGTCTCTGGGAATCAAGAACATCTACAGATTAAGTTTGATAAGTTGACATCTCATGACATTACTTATGTTGGAATTATTCAGACTGCAAGAGCATCAGGATTAGAGAGATTCCCGATTCCTTATGTACTAACCAATTGCCACAATAGTCTGTGTGCAGTAGGCGGTACTATTAATGAAGATGACCACATGTTTGGTCTGACTGCAGCAAAAAAATATGGCGGAATCTATGTTCCTCCTCATCAGGCGGTGATTCATCAATTTGCCCGTGAGATGCTTGCATCCTGCGGACAAATGATTTTAGGATCCGACTCCCATACACGTTATGGTGCATTAGGTACCATGGCAATGGGTGAAGGTGGTCCAGAGTTAGTTAAGCAATTACTGCAGAGGACTTATGACATAGATGCACCAGATGTAATCGCGGTTTATCTTTCTGGAAAACCAGAAAAGGGCGTAGGACCTCAGGATATAGCGCTGGCTATTATCGGAGAAGTGTTCGACCGCGGCTATGTCAAGAATAAGGTAATGGAGTTCGTAGGACCTGGTGTGGCTAATCTGTCCGTAGATTTCCGAATTGGTGTCGATGTAATGACTACAGAGACCACGTGTCTGTCCTCTATCTGGAGAACGGATGATAAGGTAAAGGATTTCTATGAGATCCACAACCGGCCACAGGATTATATGGAACTGAATCCTGAAGCAATTGCTTATTATGATGGATGTATTGAAATTGACTTGTCACAAATTAAGCCAATGATTGCTATGCCATTCCACCCAAGCAATACATACACGATCGAAGAGGTGAATGCTAACCTTGGAGATATCCTGAATGATGTTGAAAAGAGAGCTCGAGTTAGCTTTGGTAATAAGATTGATTATTCTCTTCAGGATAAGATTCGAAACGGACGATTATACTGCGATCAGGGTATTATCGCAGGATGTGCAGGTGGCGGATATGAGAATATCACAGATGCTGCTGATATCCTTAGAGGGAAGAGCATTGGTGCAGATGCATTTACACTAAGCGTGTATCCTGCAAGTATGCCGATATATATGGAATTGCTTCGTAATGGATGTGCTGCAGATATTATGGAAACAGGTGCGGTATTTAAGACTGCTTTCTGTGGACCTTGCTTCGGCGCGGGAGATACACCAGCCAATAACGGATTCTCTATTCGTCACTCCACACGTAACTTCCCGAATAGAGAAGGATCTAAGGTACAGAGTGGACAGATTGCATCTGTTGCACTTATGGATGCTAGATCGATTGCAGCAACAGCAGCAAACCAGGGCTACCTGACACCTGCAACAGATGTGGATTGCGATTTTACAAAACCAAAGTATTTCTTCGACAAGGGAATCTATGAGCGCCGCGTATTTGATAGTAAGGGCCAGGCAGATCCAAGCGTAGAATTGCAGTTTGGACCAAATATTAAGGACTGGCCGAAGATGGAAAGACTGCCAGAGAACTTGATTCTCAAGGTTGTATCCGAGATCCATGATCCAGTTACCACCACCGATGAGCTTATTCCTTCAGGCGAGACATCTTCCTACCGTTCTAACCCATTAGGACTTGCAGAATTCACATTATCTAGAAAAGATCCTGCGTATGTAGGTCGAGCAAAGGAAGTCCAGAAGGCTGAGAAGGCATTGGTAGAAGGCACTAATCCAGTAGATGCATTACCAGAAATGGCTACTGTTTTTGACACAATTGAAAAGTCATTCGATAATGCCAAGGAATCCTTAGGTATTGGAAGTACAATTTTTGCAGTAAAGCCTGGCGATGGATCTGCAAGAGAGCAAGCTGCATCTTGCCAGAAGGTGCTTGGCGGATGGGCGAATATTTCAAATGAGTATGCGACAAAGCGTTACCGCAGCAACTTAATTAACTGGGGAATGCTTCCATTCCGTATTGCTAAGGGAGATCTTCCATTTAAGAATTGTGATTATCTGTTCATTCCAGGAATCCGTCAGGCGGTAATCGATAAAAAGGAAGAATTCACAGCATATGTAGTATCTAATGGTGAATTACATCCATTTACACTCACAATGGATCCATTAACGGATGACGAGCGTAAAATTATCTTACGTGGTTGTTTAATCAACTACTATAAAGAGGAGAAATAATTTCGTGGCAACTTCTGGAAAACCGGATATTCGGTGGGATAAACAATCGAATAGAGACGAAATACAGCGATATTTAGCTATGGGCGGTGTTCTATTTCTCACCTGTACCCTGATTATTATTTTCTACTTTTGTGTGAAAAGATATGACGGATTAAAAGCCGGATGGGATGGATTTGTTAGAGTACTTGCGCCATTTTTATTAGGTGCAGTAATGGCATTCGTGATGGATCCAACCATGAGATGGATTGAAGGACATCTGCTGAATCGATTGCTCCCCAAGGCGAAAAACAAACGGAAAACGCGACACAGAATCCGACTGTTTGCAGCTTCTATTGCAATAATAATTCTCTTGGGAATAATTGTTTTGTTTCTGTCATTTGTAATCCCTCAGGTGGTTAGCAATCTGACCTACATTTATAACCATTTAGAGAAGCAGTTAGTCGGAGTTATTGACTGGGCGAATCAGATATCAGGCTACCGCTTCGATGACACGATGCAAGAGGCGAGAAAGCCCGAGAATATTCATAATTTTCTCCAGAAGTTTACAGACTTCGTCCAGAACTATTTGAACTGGAATAAGCAGAGTCAGATGATTTCAGACCTGACGGCTGTGGGTATGAATGTTGGTAGAGGAATCGTAGCATTCCTGATTGGAATTGTTGCATCAATCTATATTCTTACAGACAAAGAGAAATTTAAGTGTCAAATCAAGCAAATAATATTTGGTGTATTTAAGCCCAAGACTTCAAAAGTAGTCATGGAGGTTTTGAGAAAGGCACTGGATATTTTCTACGGATTCATTGTTGGAAAAATAATTGATTCCGCAATCATAGGAGTAATCTGTTATGTCTGTATGCTGATATTCCAGATGCCATACCCTGTATTGGTTTCCGTAATAGTAGGCGTTACGAATGTCATTCCAATATTTGGACCATATATTGGTGCAGTTCCTACAGTAACCATGATCTTTTTCATGAACCCGATGAAGGGGATCTACTTTCTGATATTTATTATTGTCCTGCAGCAGATTGACGGTAATATTATCGGCCCGAAGATTCTGGGTGACTCCACGGGGATATCATCCTTTTGGGTACTATTTTCAATTGTGGTCGGCGGTGGACTGTTTGGATTCTTCGGTATGCTAATCGGAGTTCCAACAATGGCCCTTATTTACTATATCTGCAAGCGTCTCTTTGGTCACCTCGCAGTCCAGAGAGGATTGCCGAGAGATACAAGGGCGTATATAAATGTAGACCATGTTGAAGATACTGGGTTAATACTCCATACTCCGGAAGCAGAAGAGAAAAAAGAAGAAACTGACAAAGAGGAAGACAAAGAAGAAGACAAAGAAGACTAATTCCTTAGAACAGACAAAAGTAACGAGTGATGATTTTTGAGGTGTATAGCATTGGATAAAGATTACCGCGAGAAAATCGAAGAAATCGCTGAACTGGCAAAAACAGAAGATAGAGAAGCAGCTCTGCTTGAATTAGATGGAATGAATTGGAGAAAAATTCATAATGTAAATATTCTCCTAAAGGCATCTAAAGTGTATGAAGAAGCTGATCGATTTGATGATGCCAGAGATTTGCTTGAGATGGCACATGAGAGATCTCCTATTGGACGGCTTGTAATATTCCAGCTTGCTTTGTTGTGCATAAAAATGGGAGATTTGGAGTCAGCGAAGGCATACTATGATGACTATGTCTCCATTGCACCAAATGAATATCGAAAATATATCATTAAGTATCGTCTAAGTCAGGCTCGCGGTGCCGATGAGTATACCCTGATTGCGGTTCTTGAGGAACTAAAGAATACAGAGTTTATCGAAGAGTGGGCATATGAACTTGCTTGCTTATATCATAAGACACAACAGGTAGAAAAGTGTGTGGACTTATGTGATGAACTAGCACTTTATTATGGAGACGGTCCATACGTAGAGAAGGCATTGGAATTGAAGATGCTGTATCAACCTCTTAGCAAAGAGCAGGAGGAACAGTATCGTGCGCTCCAGAGAAATGAAAACTATATTTACAGTGGAAATACAGCAGTAAAGCAAGTTCAGCCAAACACAATTCCAACTGTAGAATTGCCACCAGAGAGATTCGATACAGTGAATCTTCAAGCAGAGATTAAGAAGAATATCGATGAGATTATGAATGCTACAGAAACAGGTGCTGTTTCTGAAAACATGGAAATCATCAAGGAATTAGCTGGAGAAATCCCATATTTAACTGTTCCTGAGGAAAAAGAAGAGCCAGAAGCAAAGGAGACTGAGACAGCTGAAGATAGTTTGATGCAGAGTTATCAAAAGTATCTGTCAGAAGAATACGATGGACAAATCAGTATGAATCTCCCTGAGGAAGGTCAGCCGGAAGACGTACAAATCGATGGCCAGATGACTATTCAAGATGTAATAGAAAACTGGGAAAAGACTCGACGGGCAGCAGAGGCTGCTTTAAATGATGCTGAGCAGGAAAAACTAGAAACAGAAAAAGCGAAAGCATTAAAAGAAGCAACTCACATTATGAACCGTTTGGAAAATGTCATTCCTAAGTTAGACGCTGGAGTACAGCCCAAGGAACTACTGAAGGAAGAGTACTTATCCAAGAATCCACAAACCGATGTAAGTGAAGCAGCGAAGAAAGATGGTGAGGGCTTTGGCCTAGGTCTACATACACCAGTGATTTCTCCTAATGAGGCTGGACACGAAGAGGGAATCGGTAAGATCCTTGGATCTGTTCCAAAGGGACTTCTAGATGAAGAGGAAGAAAAATTAGCGGATGATTGGTTGCCACCTCATCTAGAAAGTGAAGTGGCGGAGAATACAGAGTTTGAAAACGAGGACGAAGACGTGAATTTACAAGATGCCAGCCGAATTATGGAGGGCGTTAATGATATGCTCCAGAGAGAAATCGATCGCTTGACTGGAGATAGTGACTTGAAGATGGATCTTGATGAGGTTGAAATCCCAAGAGCACCAGAAGCAGAAGAATTAGATGAAGTCGTTGAATCAGAAGACGAAGAAGTAGACGAGACACCAGACGATCAGCAGGTTCTAGCAGATACCATTGTTGCATTGATGAATGAGGAAGAAGAAACTGCTGAGCCGGTAGAGGAATTCGAAGAAGAGTACCAGGAGCCAGAAGCAGCAGAAGAAATCGAAGAACTTGAAACAGAGGAAGAAGAGATCGAGAATCAGATTGCTGAAGATGAAGAAACCCTTGAAAATGTAGGCGGTATGGCTGAAGAGGGTCCAGATAGCGACATTAATATTGATCTAGGAGAAATAAAAACCAAGGAAGAAGAACCAGAACTCGGCCTTACACAAAGTATCTCAGCTGCACTGCAAAGCGCAGCTACGCAAATTGAAGAGACCAAGGTTGATGATTCAGTAGAAGAAACTGATAAAAATGAAAGTGAGTTAAATGATAAAGTAGTGCTTACTGAAGAGGAGCAGGATTTATTCACTTATTTCACTCCAATTGAAGGCTTAGAAGATGCAATATGTAATTCCATCAGAGGAGCGGGTCAGAGATTGTTATCTCGTGAGCCAATTTCGACTGGTAATATTGCAATTATTGGTGGTAATGGAAGCGGCAAGACAACACTGGCCAAGGGCCTGATTCGAGTGCTCCAGGGTAGATTTAATAAGCCTAAGAACAATGTGGGTAGAATCGATGGCGATAAGCTAAATGATAAAGACATTCAGGCGCTTTATGATCGAGTTCGTGGCGGATGTCTTGTAATTGAAAAGGCTGGCGAATTAAGCCTAGAGACAGCCGTTTCTCTATCCCTGATTATGGATAACGACCAGGAGAGAACCCTTGTAATTATTGAGGATAATCGTAAGGGAATTGATCGTGCACTTAGCTTAAATGGTCAATTTGCCAAGAAATTCACGGAGAAAATTACGATCCCGGTATTTACCGTGGAGGAACTAGTTAACTTTGGTAAGACCTATGCAGCAGATA
>Ga0256405_10006017_pt1 | contig 19987 bp, 12 predicted proteins | sample RumenRJG_02DNA_FD_189096 | JGI IMG/M metagenome (GOLD analysis project Ga0256405, IMG submission 189096) | Bovine rumen microbial communities from Lethbridge, Alberta, Canada - RJG_02 | ecosystem: Host-associated > Mammals > Digestive system > Stomach > Rumen | place: Canada: Alberta... | reverse complement strand
CAACAACTATCGTATCAAGGGTAAACTAAGAGGACTGAGCCCTGTTCAGTACAGGATCCAATCCTCTAAAGTCGCTTAAATGTTTGCCCGTGTTTTGTCTAACCTTTTGGGGTCAGTTCAGATCCGGTCTCTTTTTATACCTGTGTACATTTCGTCATAAAGTATTTTGTAAAATACATTGTAGTGCACCGCGGTTTGATATATAATTTAGTTGTATAATTATGTATTGATTCAGGAAGGAGAGATCAGATGGCTAAAGAAAAGACACTGATAGAGATGATCGATATCTCCAAGTCATACGACGGAGAGGTAGTCCTTGATGAATTCAATCTCAGCATCAAAGAGAACGAATTCATCACTCTTCTGGGACCCAGCGGCTGCGGCAAGACCACGACCTTAAGGATCCTCGGCGGTTTCACTAAACCTGATACGGGAAAGGTACTGTTCCAGGGCGAGGATATCACGGATATGCCTGCGAACAAGAGACCACTTAACACGGTGTTCCAAAAGTACGCTCTCTTTCCTCATATGAATATAGCGGATAATATCGCTTTCGGCCTGAAGATATCAGGAAAGTCGCAGGAGTATATAAACGATAAGATAAAATATGCCCTGAAGCTTGTAAACTTAAGCGGTTATGAGAAGAGATCCGTTATGTCTCTTTCGGGAGGACAGCAGCAGAGGATCGCCATCGCCCGCGCTATCGTAAACGAACCCAGAGTGCTCCTTCTGGACGAGCCCCTGGGAGCGCTCGACCTGAAACTCAGGCAGGAGATGCAGTACGAACTGAGGAGACTCAAGAACGAACTGGGCATCACCTTCCTTTACGTTACCCACGATCAGGAAGAAGCCCTCACAATGAGCGACAAAGTAGTCGTCATGAACCAGGGCTACATCCAGCAGATGGGAACGCCTGAACAGATATATAACGAGCCGGAGAACGCCTTCGTTGCTGACTTCATCGGAGACTCAAACATCGTGGACGGCACCATGGTTGAGGACTACGTGGTAAAGATCAACGGATACAAGTTCCCATGTATCGACGCAGGCTTCGGAAAGAACAAGCCCGTGGACGTGGTAATACGTCCCGAGGATATCGAGATCGGAAAGCCCGGACAGGGCATAATCGACGGCGTTGTCACATCCAACGTCTTTATCGGTGTGCACTATGAGATGTGCATCGAAGCGGGCGGCATCGAGTGGCTCTCTCAGAATACCAGGAGCTTTGCCGTAGGCCAGCAGGTCTCCATCGGAGTGGCTCCCGAAAACATACAGATAATGAATAAACCTCAGTCAGAGGATGAAGAGGCTATTTCCCTGGAGGATGTTCTGGGCGATGAGTCCGAAGGAACTCCTGAAGAACTGTAAGGAGGGGCTGATGAAAAAATTCCTGAGCGCTCCCTTCATAGTCTTCATACTGGCGGGCACGCTGATACCCATGTGTGTCATAGCCTACTACGGACTGACTGACAGGACAGGCGCATTCACCATACAGAATATACTGGCTGTAGGGACAGGAGACCACGCTAAGGCTCTTGGCCTCAGCCTTTTATTGTCTTTTGCGGCGACCCTGATATGCCTGATACTTGCTTTCCCGCTTGGACTCATACTCAAGGATTCCAAACTGGGAAAGAAGGGATTCATGGTATTTCTGTTCATCCTTCCCATGTGGATGAACTTCGTGCTCCGTACCATGGCCTGGCAGGTGCTTCTTGAAAAGAGCGGCCCTCTGGGCTTCCTGGGGATCATAAACACTCCCACCGCGGTAGTTCTGGGCATGGTATACGATTATCTGCCCTTCATGGTGCTTCCCATATATAACGCCATGATAAAGATAGACGATTCGCTTATAGAAGCGGCCTACGATCTGGGCGCTTCCAGGTCCACCGTGCTCCGTAAAGTCATCGCGCCGCTGACTATTCCCGGTATCGTTTCCGGAGTGACCATGGTGTTCGTACCGAGCCTTACAACCTTCGCCATCTCCAACATGCTGGGCGGCGGAAAGGTCAATCTCATCGGTAATATCATCGAGCAGGAGTTCACCACATCTTCCAACTGGAACCTGGGATCCGGCCTGAGCCTCGTCATGATGATATTCATCGTGATCTCCATGGCTTTCATAGAAAAATTCGATAAGAACGGGGAGGGCAATATGATATGAAAAACACCTCTTCCGGACTTAACAAGTTAATAAAAGTGCTCTACCTGGCACTCATCGTATTCTTCCTGTACCTTCCCATCGGAACTCTGATGGTGCTGAGCTTCAACTCATCCAAGTCCATGGGTTCCTGGCAGGGCTTCAGCTTAAGATGGTACAAAGAAATGTTCTCCAACGCCGAACTCATGGAGGCGCTGGGAAACACCCTGACCATAGCACTCTGGGCCAGCATCATAGCGACTGTCATCGGCGTTATGGCCTGCATAGCCATGAACGCCATGACGGACAGAAAGAGAAGCTTCTTCATGGGAGTGAACAACATCCCGCTTCTCAATGCGGATATCGTTACAGGTATCTCCATCATGATGAGTTTCCTTTTGTTCGGTATCTCGCTTAACTACGGGACGGTGCTCTTTGCTCACATCACCTTCTGCATACCTTACGTTATCTTAAGCGTCATGCCGAAGTTCAGACAGCTGGAGAACCATACCTATGAAGCTGCTCTTGATCTGGGAGCAAGCCCCCTTTATGCATTCTTCAAGGTGGTGCTTCCCGACATCATGCCGGGAATCGTTTCCGGCTTCCTTCTCAGCTTCACCATGTCGGTTGACGACTTCGTAATCACGCACTTTACGAGAGGCGCGGGTATAAACACCCTGTCCACCCTGATATACAGCCAGCTCAAGATAGGCGTGCGTCCCACTATGTTCGCGCTTTCAACCGTTATCTTCGTAGTTGTCCTTCTGATACTCGTTGTATCCAACTTTGTGAGGGGCGACGAAGAGGAAGAGGCTAAGAAGGCAGCGGCATCCGGAAAGGAATACGTCTACAAGGGAGGCATGTCCACCAAGAGAACTCTGGCTATCATCCTTTGTGTAGTCGTGGCCATGGCTGTAGCCGTACGCTTCACTCCGTCCACACCGGGAGAAGTGGGGGACAAGGGCGTTGTCTACGTGTATAATTTCGGCGACTACATCGATCCGGAACTGGTGGACGCCTTCCAGGAAGAGACCGGATACACGGTGGTCTGTGACTACTTCGACACAAACGAGGAAATGTATCCCGTTATAAAGAACAACACGGCGGATTACGACGTGATCTGTGCTTCGGACTACATGATAGACAAGCTCATCAAGGAAGACCTTCTTCTGGAGCTTGAATTCGGACAGATACCGAACATCCAGTACCTGTCCCAGAATATCAGGGACTTTATGGAAGAGTTCGATCCGGGCATGTACTATTCTGCTCCTCACACCTGGGGAACCTACGGCATCATCTATAACAGCGCGCTGGTGGATGAAGAGGACTTCGGGGACGAAGTATCCTGGGGGATCCTCTGGGACGAGAAGTATGCCGGCAAGATCATCATGCCGAACTCCATAAGAGAGGGCGATATGGTAGCTGCCAAGCTTCTGGGATACTCCATGAACACCACGGACGAGGGCGAGATGAGGGAGATCACTGACAAGCTCATCGAGCAGAAGCCTCTGGTCTACTCCTATGCGAACGATAACGCGAGAGACCTGATGATAGGTGAGAACGCTTATATGGCTGTCATCACCTCCGGAGACGTGCTCTACGCACAGGAGGACAACGAGAATCTGGCTTACGTGGTTCCCGTCGAAGGAACCGAGGTATGGACCGACTGCTGGGCGGTGCCAAAGTCCTGCCAGAACTATGACGGAGCCATGGCATGGATTAACTTCATGTACTCATATGATGCAGCTGTTGCAAACTTCGAATATCTGACCTACGCCATACCCAACACTCAGCTGGATGACTACGTATACGAGGACTACATCGAAGGCGAGACGGAACTTCAGGATATAGGTATAGTCAACCCGCCTGAGGATATCCTCGCAAGGTGCGAGACCCTTAAGAACCTCGGACCTGAAGGTGACGACATGTATTCGAAGTACTGGAAGGAATTCAAGTCGAAATAAGAAGAAAATATTAGCAAAGATTAAACAATGTACTGCCAAAAAACTTTGGCAGTACTGTTTTTTTGTGTTATAATAAAATGTATTTTTGCGTGCTTCGGCACTGGTATTATTTGTTATACAAGAGGAATCATTAAAATGTCAGTCAAATCCAAGAAGAGATGGGGAGACAGGAGAGACGGCAGGCTCATGAGGGACATAGATCCCATGCATGCCATAGTTCCCTATATTTATCCCAACAGGGCGGACAACGAAGCCTTTATCCAGGAATCCATTGAGATGGATCCCATCTTCAGGTATGTGGATAAGAAGAACGCTGAACTGAAGGCCAGGGTTGAAAGAGGGAAACTCCCGGAGAGCGCCCTTAACGATCCTTACAAGCCTTTCTACGTGATGCTGATGGCCCTCGTAAAGGTCATGCACCTTAGACCCGGCCTCAACCGCTTCGTTGCCAACATGAAGCTCTATCAGAAGGACGAGGTGAGCATCGGCTTCACCGTAAAGAAGAGGTTCGCAGATAACGCAGCTGAAGGCCTCGCCTTTGAGGAATTCGGACCTGAGACCACTATGGATATCCTTTATGAAAAAATCGTTAAAGAGATCAACGCCGTAAAGGATGAGAACACTCTGGATAACTCGATGGACATCATGGATAAGTTCATGAAGCTTCCGCCTTTCATCTTAAGACCGGTATTCAAGTTCATCCGTTATCTTGACAGACACGGAAGAGTACCGTACGATTTCGTGAAAAAGGATCCTAACTACGCTTCGGCATTCATCACGAACCTGGGCTCCATCCATCTTAAATCCGGCTATCATCACCTTTCGAACTGGGGAACCACTTCGCTGTTCGTGATCATAGGCGAGAGAAAGATGAAACCCTTCTACGACGATGAAGGAAACGTCACCATGAAGCTGGTGAACGATATAGGGCTCACTATAGACGAGAGGATAGCGGACGGCTTCTATTATGCCAAGTCCGTCAGACTGTTCAAAAAACTTGCAGAAAATCCCGAACTTCTGGATTTGAGAGCTGATGAGGAGGTAGATTACTAAAATGGCTTTATTCGGTAAGGAAGAAAAAACACAGCAGACACCCCAGGTGAAGACTCCCTGGATCAAGAATCTGGGAAACGTGCCTGCACATCTTGAATATTTCCAGGGATCAATGTACGACAAGGTAGCTGAGGTTGCCAGAAATTACCCTAATAACATCGCTTACGATTTTATGGGCGGCAAGGTCAGATACAAGGATTTCATAAATAAAGTGGACAACTGCGCCAGAGCTCTGGCAGCCATCGGAGTCAAGGAAGGGGAAGCGGTGACCATCTGCATGCCTAACGCACCTCAGGCTGTTGTAATGTTCTACGCTGTAAATAAGATCGGCGGAATCGCCAACATGGTGCACCCCTTAAGTTCAGAAAAAGAGATCGAATTCTGCCTTAAACTGAGCAAGTCCGTGGTATGCCTTACCCTGGACCAGTTCTACGGCAAATTCGCAAACATAAAGCAGCACGTACCTCTCAGGAGCCTTATCCTCACTTCCATCAAGGACGTTCTTTCTCCCGTAAAGAAGAGAGGGTACTATCTCCTCGAAGGACGTAAGATCGCCAAGGTTCCTGCAACAGCAGAGGTCGTATGGTGGGAGAAGTTCCTGCTTGACGGCATGAGATACAAGGGACCTTATCACGCAAACAAGAGAGCAAATGACACCGCTGTTATCCTTTATTCAGGCGGTACCACAGGTACTCAGAAGGGAATCGCCCTTACCAACCTGAACTTCAACGCTCTTTCACAGCAGATCATCGCTACAAACCCTATGTTCAAGCCCGGCGACAAGATGCTGGCGGTAATGCCCGTATTCCACGGATTCGGACTTGGCGTATGCATACACTCCATGCTTTCTGAGGGCGGAAGATGCCTTCTCATCCCCAGATTCACAGCTGAGTCCTATGCTAAGCTCATCAAGAAGCATAAGCCTAACTTCATCGCGGGCGTACCTACTCTCTATGAGGCGCTGCTTCGTATACATACCCTGGATAAGGCTGACCTTTCATGCCTTAAGGGCGTATTCTCAGGCGGAGATTCCTTAAGCATTGAGCTTAAGAAGAAGTTCGACAAGTTCCTTAAGGATCACAACGCACCCATTCCCGTACGTGAAGGATATGGAACAACAGAATGCGTTACCGCATCCTGCCTCACGCCTTCACACTGGTATAAGGAAGGCTCCATCGGACTGCCTTTCCCCGACACCTACTATCAGATCTGCAAGCCCGGAACTGAAGAAGAAGTGCCTTACGGCACAGAGGGTGAGATCTGCCTGACAGGTCCTACCATGATGCAGGGATATGTGGACAATCCGGAAGAGACTGCCCAGACGTTGAGAAAGCATCCCGACGGCATGACATGGCTCCACACAGGAGACCTTGGCATGATGGACGAGGACGGATTCATCTACTTCAAGCAGAGATTGAAGAGGATGATCATCACCTCCGGATACAACGTATATCCTTCACAGATCGAGAACGTCCTGGACGCTCACGAGCTCGTTCATATGAGCTGCGTCATCGGCGTGCCCGATCCTCTCAAGATGCAGAGAGTAGTTGCCTTCGTAATGCTCAAGCCTGACGTGAAGGTATCTGAAGACGAAGCAAGAGAGATCCTTATGAAGTACCTCGAGAAGCACGTTGCCAAGTTCGAGATGCCTAAGGAGATCGAGTTCAGAAAGGAACTTCCCAAGACCCTCGTAGGAAAGGTAGCCTACAGAGTGCTTGAGGAAGAGGAAATAAAGAAATATCAGGCACAGGAAAATAACACAGGAGATCAGGAATAACATGGATCATAAGAAATTAGCGGAACTGCTTTTTCCGAATATCGATAAGACGCCGGAGTACTACGAAGAGATGTACCCGAAGAGGGACCTTCCCGAGGGGGCCAAGGTAACCAGACTCGGTCCTTCTCCCACAGGTTTCATCCATCTCGGAAATCTCTACGGAGCTTTCGTTGATGAGAGACTTGCTCATCAGTCAGGCGGAACCTTCTTCTTAAGAATAGAGGACACCGACGACAAGCGCGAGGTGGAAGGAGCTGTTGAGATCATAATCAACTCCCTCAGGTTCTTCGGAATAAACTTCGATGAAGGAGCCACCATGGAAGGTGACAAGGGCGCCTACGGAGACTATACCCAGTCTCACAGAGGACCCATCTACCAGTGCTTTGCGAAGAAACTGGTTGAAGAGGGCAAGGCTTACCCCTGCTTCCTTACAGAGGAAGAGATAGCTGAGATCAGGGAACAGCAGCAGGCCATCAAGGCCAATCCCGGCATCTACGGCAAGTGGGCCAGATCAAGAGACCTTACCTACGAGGAGATAGAAGCCAAGATCAACGCAGGCGAGAAGTTCGTGGTCCGTCTCAAGTCCGACGGAAATCTGGACCTTCCTGAAGACCAGATAAGAAGGATAAAGGTACAGGACGCCATCAGAGGAACGCTGGACATGCCTGAGAACGATCAGGATACGGTAATCCTCAAGCAGACCGGCATCCCTACGTATCACTTTGCGCACGTTGTGGATGATCATCTCATGAGGACCACACACGTGGTAAGAGGAGCTGAATGGCTTCCTTCACTTCCCATACACGTCGAACTTTTCGAGAAGATGGGCTGGGAACCTCCGATCTACTGCCACACTGCTCAGCTCATGAAGCTGGATGAAGAGGGCAATAAGAGAAAACTCTCCAAGAGGCTCGACCCTGAGCTCAGCCTCGACTACTACAGAAAAGAGGGATATCATCCCGCTGCGGTAAGAGAATACCTTCTTACCATCCTGAACTCCAACTTTGAGGAGTGGAGGATCGCAAATCCCGACGCTGATATCGAGGAATTCGAGTTCACCACTGAGAAGATGTCAAACTCCGGAGCTCTCTTTGACCTGAACAAACTGAACGACGTATCCAAGGAAGTTCTCCTTAAGATCAGCGCATCAGACCTCTACGATTTCCTGAAGGCCTGGGCGGAAGAGTTCAGAGCAGACGACGAAGCAGTAAAGACCATGCTCGCCGACAGAGCATATCTTGAAAAGATCCTGGACATCGGCCGCCACGCTGAGAGAAATCCCAGAAAGGACCACATCTTTGCGGACCAGATGGTAAAGAACCTCAGCTACTTCTTCGACGAGACCTTCGAGATCGAGGACGAGATGCCTCAGGAGGTAGTGAACGCAGGAGACGTTTCCACCATTATAAGCAAGTATCTCGAGACTTATGATCACTCGGATGACAACGAGACCTGGTTCAACAAGATAAGAGCCATAACCGACGAACTGGGATACGCCGTCAAACCTAAGGATTACAAGAAGCATCCCGAGGAATACAAGGGTCACGTGGGACACGTTTCCACCGTCATCCGCGTAGCTCTCATGGGAAGGCAGCAGAGCCCCGACATCTGGGAGATCCAGCAGATCCTGGGCGAGGAAAGAACCAGAGCCAGACTGGAAAAATATCTGGAAAAATAAGGACATAAGATATACAGTCAAAACCGGGACCTGCGGTGATAACCGCGGGTCTCTTTTATTTGCGGTGAATAATCTTTCATAATTATCGTAATTATGGTATAATAACGAAAACGATTCATCTGTTTACCTTGTTAAACTAAAGGATGTGGCCTTATGAAAAAGAAACTGATGGTAATACTTTTGTCCTTTGCTCTGCTGTTCAGCCTGACGCCTGTAGCGGCATATGCGGACACGGAGAATGGACAGACTGAGGGAACTGAGCTCTATGCTGAATATCCTCCCCAGACATTCAGCGGGGACGTAGGTGAGGATAATGACGCGCTGTTCGAAAAGTATATAGAGAAGAAACTCGGGATCACCGATGACCTTGAGGGCGGAATCATGCTGAAGTCTCCCGCTAAACCTCTGTTTTTACTAAACAGCGATATCCTTGAGATATTAAAAGAGAAGGTAAAGCTGGTCGCTGACGGACAGGTAACTTCGACGATATTTGAGATAACACCTGAGGATCTGAATCTGGACGGCGAGAGCTGGGGCGCAGCGGATCTCGGAGTAGATTCCATCATAGAAAACGGCAGCATAAGCCAGGCTGCCGTGACGGCATTATATGAAACGCTGGGCATTGATTTTGATGCGATATTAAATGCACTTATCGCAAGTTGTCCCTACGAACTTTACTGGTATGATAAAACTGCCGGAGTATCGATGGAAGGGCCTTATATCAGTGCTGCATATGAAAGCGGTGAATACAGACTCACCTTTGAAGGAATGAGCTTCAAATTTGCTGTCGCTCAGGGCTATTCCGCAGGTGAGTATGAGGTCAACACCGCGAATGCTGAACGCGTCAACCATGCGGTCGAAAAGGCAGCATCCATAATAGGAAGTTCTGCCGAAAGTAATGACATTGAGAAACTGACAGCATATAAGGAGGCCATTTGCGGCCTTGTTGAATATGATGACGCTGCCGCCGCCGATGATTCCACTCCTTATGGAGACCCCTGGCAGATAATATCGGTATTTGATGAAGACCCCGATACCAACGTGGTGTGCGAGGGATATTCAAAGGCTTTCCAGTATCTTTGCGATAAATCGGAATTCGAAGATGAGCGCGTTAACTGTATCTCCGTCACGGGGACCATGAGCGGAGGCACCGGTGCAGGTCCTCACATGTGGAATATCGTCGCCATGGAGGATAATTTAAATTACCTCGTCGACGTGACCAACTGTGATGAAGGGGCGATCGGCGCACCGGACCAGCTGTTCATGGTGGGATATACCACTAAGGCAGATGAAGGAGTGTACGTGATAAGCTGCGATGGAGGAGACATCACATACGTCTATGATGAGGACACGAAGGCTACATATAACGAGAAAGAAATTTACTTATTTGATTCATCATACAGACATGTCTGGGGCGAATGGGAGGTCACTCAGGAGCCTACATGCGAAAATCTGGGATACAAAAAGAGAATCTGCAACCACTGCGGTCAGGAAGAATATGAGGAAATAATGTGGCTGGGCCACGATTATCAGATAGTAGAGGGGACTGAGATCGCACCGACCTGTACAGAGACGGGAAAGGAAGCGGATCAGAAATGCCTGAGATGCGGGGACGTGATCGAAGGCGCTTTTCTCGAAATTATTCCCCATGTACTTTCGGAAGTGTATGAAGACGATGATTATGGCAATCATTTTCATTACTGGCAATGTGATAACTGCGGACAGAGATTCAAGGATGAGGAAGGATTCTATCCGTACATCAACATATATCACGACATGTCCCATGACCTGACGGAAGCCGTATATGACTATCTGGATGAGATATATATCGAAAAATATCCGGAGATGGGGCTGAGATTCAAGTACGGAGCGCCGAAAGACCGTCAGGAGCTTCAGGCTCTGGCGGATCAGATAACCCAGGGAATGACCGACGACATGGCCAAAGCCAAGGCAATCGTAAGATGGGTAAGAACCAATATCACCTATGGCGACGCTTCGCCTTATCCCATCGACACCTTCAGAAACAGGACAGGAGTGTGCTTCAATTATGCGCTCCTGGCTTCACAGCTGATGAGGCTTGAGGGCATTCCCTCGGTACTGGTGGACGGCGCCAGGGGAAACATGAGGACCGTAGATGCCGCTAACCTCAGAAGAACCGGACATGCATGGCTCTATTCACACATAAACGGTGAATGGGTCGCCTTTGATCCACTCTGGACCGGCGATGAACCTCTGACTGACAGAGAATATCTTTCGACCTTCTATCTCATCAATACGATAGAAGGCACATTCATTACATATGACGGCATGGATATGTATAACGTGAACTATCTGAGCACGAGCAGCAGAGGATACGGCCCTGCCTATTATAAAGGCAGATTCAAATACGTTATGAACGGCCTGGTAGAAGGGGATAGTTACGCGACTAATAACAACCTGGGAAATGCAAATTACTCCATAAACGGAATTAATCAGAACGTGACCATAAGGATAAAGAACTCCGACGGTATACAGGACGGTTATTCCTACGAGGGCGATGCAAATAATGAGAGAAGAAATCAGATGGCCGCAGGTGAGCTTTATACCGATGGATGGCTCCTGAGCGGCAGTTCGCGTTCAGCTTATCTGTATGAGAACGGCGTGAGAGCTTCTGCAACTGTTGTTAAAGAGGGCAGTCAGACCATCTATTTCGACAGAGGAGGAAGCCCGTGGATCCTCAATGCATCTGATGATGATTACTGGTTAAAAGATGGAAATATCGCATTCAGGACAGGTATCAGCGGCAGGCTGCTGACACCCTGTATGGACCTGCCGGATGGGGAATACGATTTAAGTTACAGCGTGAAAGCATCGGACGGCACTGCTGCCGGAGACGACTGCATAACCTTAACCGATGACGGCGGTCTGGAATTAAAGAAAGCCGGATGTTATGACCTTACAATAACTGTAAGGGAAGATGGTTCACTCATGAGCGAGACCCGCACGACCATATATGTAGAGGATGCTGTTCCGGAACCGGATTATTCAACCGTTCCCATAGATATAAGCGAGTGTGAAATAGAATTATCGGAATACAGTTTTGAATACACCGGAACTGAAATCAGACCAGAAGTAACAATATGGGATAATGTTTATTCTCTCGGTGGAGACAGGCCTGACCCGCTGAAAGAGGGTGTGGATTATACTCTTGAGTATGTGAACAACGTTCCGAACAACTGGGGTAAAGTGATCGTGACCGGCATTGGCATGTACGGCGGAAGCACAAATGTCATGTTCGATATATATCATGACCACGTATGGGATGAAGGTGTGATCTCAGGCGGATCCAATCCATGCACAGATGGAGGAACTATCATTTACACATGTGCATTGTGCGGATCATCGAAAATCGAAGAGATACAGCCGGAGGGACATAAGTGGTCAGGATCATACTCCGTGGATAAAGAAGCAACCTGCACGGAAGAAGGATCTGAATCCATTCACTGCACGGTTTGCGGAGCCATAGATCCTGAGACGGTAAGACAAATCGAGAAAAAACCTCACGAGATGTCAGGCTGGATCACTGACAGGGAAGCAACATGCGAAGACGCAGGAATGAAGCACAAAACATGTGCGAGCTGCAACTATACCGAAACATTGGAGATACCAGCTCTCGGTCATCAGTGGGGCGAATGGCAGGTCGTCGATGAGGCTACTACGGAGAAAGATGGCCTGGAGAAAAGAGTCTGCCAGAACGATCCTACGCACATAGAGAAGAGACCGATCCCGAGGATCGTTTACGACGGCTGGAAACAGCTTGACGGATACTGGTACTATTTTGATAACGGTACTATGGTGACAAACAAGTGGATGGAGGATTCCAGGGGCTGGTGCTGGCTCCAGGAAGACGGCCGTATGCTCACAAATGGCTGGGCAAAGGACAAAGTGGGAACCTGCTGGATCGGGTCCAACGGATATATGCCCACGACCACCCAGTGGATCCAGTATGAAGGAAACTGGTACCACATCACAAAGGGCTATCGTGATGAGAGCAAGTGGATGAAAGACAGCAAGGGTTGGTGCTGGCTTCAGGAAGACGGCCGCATGCTGACCATCGGCTGGGCGAAGGATTCGATCGGCACCTGCTGGATCGCTTCCAACGGATATATGCCTACTACCACCCAGTGGATCCAGTACGACGGCGGCTGGTATCACATAACGAAGGGCTACAGAGATCAGTCCAAGTGGATGAAGGATAGCCAGGGCTGGTGCTGGCTCCAGGCCGACGGCAGGATGCTCACGAATGGCTGGGCTAAGGACAGCAAAGGCTGGTGCTGGATCGCAGCTAACGGTTACATGCCTACCACCACACAGTGGATCAAGTATGACGGCGGCTGGTACTACATAGAGAAAGGCTATCGCGTACAGAACGCCTGGAGAAAGGACTCCAAGGGATGGTGCTATTTAGGTCCTGCGGGCAGAATGGTGACAAATGATTTCGTGAAGGACAGCAAGGGCTGGTGCTGGATCGGAGAAGACGGATACATGATCGAAAAAGACATGTGGATCGGTGAAAAAGGAGCGATTGGCAGCAGTTACATCATCAAGGGATACAGGGTAGATAACAGGACCATCGAGATCGATGGAGTGAAGTATACCTTCGATGCAAACGGAAAGCTTAAATCAGTCGGTCCTTCGGTATAAGGCAAGGCTTGCCGGGCCTTAAAAAGTTCACCATAATTACACAAAAAACTTTGAAAACCCTGTTGACAATCAATGCCGACAGGGTTATATTATTATTGTAAGTTAGCACTCCACGGTGGCGAGTGCTAACATGAAGAATCAAGGAGATGAGATAATGGAACTCAGCGAACGCAAACTGAAAATTTTACAGGCCATTATCAGTGACTATATAAGGACGGCTGAACCCGTAGGGTCCAGAACTCTTTCCAAGAAGGAAGGCTTTGATTACAGCCCGGCCACCATCAGAAACGAAATGGCTGATCTGGAGGAGATGGGATACCTTACTCACCCTCATACGTCAGCAGGCCGTGTTCCCTCCGACAAGGCATACAGGCTCTATGTAAACGAGCTCATGGATAAGCCGGAACTGACCCAGAACGAGAAGGCCATAATTGCTAATCGCTTAAGGGACACCACGGTGGACTTTGAAAAGACCATCGAGCACGCGGCATCGATCCTTTCGGAGATCACGAACCTCACCAGTTTCGCCATGACCCCGAAGAAGACGGAAGACGTCATCAAGTACATCAATCTTCTTTCGGTGGATGAGGAGACGGTAGTCCTGATGATCGTTTCGGAATCCGGCAAGGTCTCCAACAAGGCCGTCAAGATGTCGGTGCCTTACACTGAAGAAAGTCTGGAGCTTCTCTCGAAGACCATGACATATAACTATAAAGGAAAGACCGTTTCACAGGCTCTTACGAACAACATAATCGCGAACTTCGAGACAGATGTGGTCGCAATGAGCGGCATGGCGGAAGACGTAATGCCGAACTTCATGAAGACCCTGGAGGATATGCTGAACGTAAATCTTTATATGGAGGGCCTTTCAAATATCTTCGATATCCCTGAGTATAACGATATCTCCAAGGCCAAGAGCTTCATCGAGATGCTTACTCAGAAAGATGAGATAACGAAGAAACTCATCGAGCGTGACGACGGGATCACCGTTACGATAGGAGATGAGAACGAGGACAGCAATCTTCAGGATTGCAGCCTTATCACCGCAAGCTATTCCGTTGACGGCAAGCTTGTGGGCAAGATCGGAGTCATAGGACCGACCAGGATGAAATACAGCAAGATCACTTCGATCATCGAGTACTTAACAGAAAACCTGACCGATACCTTCAAGCTTGAGAGCGGTGAGACCGCGGACGAAAGCTCTGAGGATGCTGATGAAAACGGTCCGGAGAATCAAGGAGAAGAGATAAATGAGTGAAGAAAAGAACATTCCCATAGAGAATGAAACAACCGAAGAGATCAAGGAAGAAACTGCTGAAGCGTCGGAGGAGACTGCAGAAGAAGCTGCAGCTGAAGAGACAGCTGAGACAGAGAAGGAACCTGAAGAAAAGAAAGAAGAAGCTCCCGAAGAGAAGGAAGAGAGTGAAGCTGAGAAGCAGCTGGCAGATATGAACGCCAAGTACATAAGGCTGATGGCAGACTTCCAGAATCAGAAGAAGCGCTTCGAAAAAGAAAAAGCTGATATCTATCAGTTTGCAAATGAAGACATCGTCAAGAGTCTGCTTGAAGTGATCGACAACTTTGAAAGAGCTTTGGACGCATCACAGGATGACGGCTCCAAGTTCAGAGAAGGTATGGAGATGATCTTCAAACAGTTGATGGGAGCTCTTGAGAAAGCAGGAGTTTCCGAGATAAAGGCTTTAGGGGAAGAATTTGACCCGAACTTCCACAATGCCGTAATGATGGAAGAGACCGACGAATTTGAATCCAACAAGGTCTCCGGAGTCATGCAGAAGGGTTACACACTTAATTCAAAAGTTATCAGACCCAGCATGGTCAAGGTAGCTCAGTAACAACGTTAAAAAAGAAAGTAAATTTCAGGAGGAAATACAATGGCTAAAGTTATAGGAATCGACTTAGGAACGACTAACAGCTGCGTAGCAGTACTTGAAGGCGGCGAGCCCACAGTTATCGCTAACGCAGAAGGAATGAGAACCACACCTTCAGTAGTAGGTTTCAAAAAGGACGGAGAGAGATTAGTAGGTGAGACGGCTAAGCGTCAGGCAGTAACCAACCCCGACAGAACAGTATCATCCATCAAGAGACACATGGGTGAAAACTATAAAGTAACCATCGACGGCAAGGACTACACACCGCAGGATATCAGCGCTATGATCCTTACCAAGTTAAAGAATGATGCCGAAGCATATCTCGGTGAAAAGGTAACAGAAGCAGTTATCACAGTTCCCGCTTACTTCTCAGACTCTCAGAAACAGGCAACCAAGGACGCCGGAAGGATCGCAGGTCTTGATGTTAAGAGAATCATCAACGAACCTACCGCAGCATCCCTTGCATACGGTCTTGACAAGGAAGAGGGATCACACAAGATTCTGGTATACGACCTTGGCGGCGGCACCTTCGATGTATCCATCCTCGAACTCGGAGACGGAGTATTCGAAGTACTCGCCACAAACGGCGACACCAAGCTGGGCGGAGATGACTTTGATGAAGTTATCATGAACTGGCTGGCAGATGATTTTGCAAGACAGTATGGCGTTGATCTCAGACAGGACAAGATGGCTCTTCAGAGACTGAAGGAAGCAGCTGAAAAGGCTAAGAAGGAACTCAGTGCTTCCCAGACCACAAACATCAACCTGCCTTTCATCTCAGTATCTGCAGACGGTCCTCTTCACATGAACGTAGACCTGACAAGAGCTAAGTTCAATCAGCTGACAGAACACCTGGTACAGAGAACCATCGAACCTATGCACAAGGCTATGAGAGATGCCGGCGTTACTAACGCTGACATCGCTAAGGTTATACTGGTAGGCGGATCCACACGTATCCCCGCAGTTCAGGAAGCTGTTAAGAACGTTACAGGCAAGGAACCCTTCAAGGGCATCAACCCCGATGAGTGCGTAGCAGTAGGAGCTGCCATCCAGGCAGGCGTTCTCACAGGTGAAGTTCACGACGTACTTCTTCTGGACGTTACACCGCTTTCACTGTCCATCGAGACTCTGGGCGGAGTTGCAACCAAGCTCATCGAAAGAAATACGACCATCCCTACAAAGAAGTCACAGATCTTCTCAACAGCAGCAGACAACCAGACTGCAGTAGATATTCACGTAATGCAGGGTGAAAGAGAAATGGCAGCAGGAAACACCACACTCGGAAGATTCCAGCTCACCGGTATCGCTCCCGCTCCTCGTGGAATCCCTCAGATCGAAGTTACCTTCGATATCGATGCAAACGGTATCGTAAACGTATCTGCTAAGGATATGGGAACAGGTAAGGAACAGCACATCACCATCACTTCCTCCACAAACCTTTCCGAGGATGAGATCAACAGAAAGGTAAAGGAAGCTGAGGCTTATGCTGAAGAAGACAAGAAGAGAAAAGAAGAAGTAGAAGTAAGAAATAAGGCAGAAGCTCTTATCTACGATACAGACAAGTCCCTGAAGGATCTGGAAGGCAAGCTTACAGATTCCGAGAAGCAGGAGATCACAGACGCCAAGGATCAGCTCCAGGCAGTTCTGAACAACGGCACAGTTGATCAGATCAAGGAGAAGACAGAAGCTCTCACAGAGAAGTTCCACATCATCTCCACAAAGCTCTATCAGCAGGCTGCTCAGAACCAGCAGGCTCAGGGCGGAGCTCAGGGATTTGATCCCAACATGGGCGGACAGGGATTCGACTCCAACAACTTCACAGGATCCCAGCAGGCAGGACCTGCAAACGACGACAACGTTGTAGACGCAGATTACACCGTAGTTGACGAAGACAAATAAGCAAGACTTTCAAAGGGGGCCTGATAAGCCCCCTGAATCTTGTATTTTTGAGGTTTTTATAAATGGCAGATAAAAGAGATTATTATGAAGTTCTGGGACTCAAGAAAGGTGCATCCGAGGAAGAGATAAAGAAGGCCTTCCGTAAGATGGCTATGAAGTATCATCCTGACAGAAATCCCGGCGACAAAAAAGCAGAGGAAAAGTTCAAGGAAGTAAACGAAGCTTACTCCGTTCTTTCCGATGCGGATAAAAAGGCTAAATATGACCGTTTCGGTTTCGCAGGCGTAGATCCCAGCCAGGGGTTCGGCGGTGCAGGAGCAGGCGGCTTCGGAGGCTTCGGCGGTTTCGGCGGATTCGAAGACATCTTCGGGGATATCTTCGGAAGCTTCGGAGGAGGAGCGACGTCACGCCGTGCCAACCAGCCCAGGAAGGGCAGAGACCTTCAGAAGGCTATAAGCATAACCTTTGAAGAAGCTGCATTCGGATGCAAAAAGACCGTAAGCCTCAACAAATACGTCACCTGTCCGACATGCAAAGGTGACGGAGCGAAACCGGGAACGTCCAAGAAGACTTGCCCCAAGTGCGGCGGTACAGGTCAGGTGCAGACTTTCCAGAGGACTCCCTTTGGTCAGTTCCAGTCAGTCACCTCCTGCGACCAGTGCGGAGGCACGGGTTCTGTGATTGAGACACCTTGTCCCGGCTGCGGAGCTACAGGCAGGATAAAAAAGAACGTATCTATCACAGTTGACATTCCGGCAGGAGTGGATAATGAGTCGGTGATCCCCATCAGAGGACAGGGAGAACCGGGATATAACGGAGGACCCGCAGGTGATCTTTACATTGTACTCAATGTCAAACCGCATTCGATGTTTAAGCGTAATGGCGCTGATCTCTATCTTGACATTCCTATCAGCTTTGACCAGGCGGCACTCGGAGCAGAAATAACCGTTCCGACCCTCGAAGGAAAGGTCAAGTATAAGATCCCTTCAGGCACACAGCCGGGCACCAAGTTCAGACTTAAGGAAAAGGGTGTCAAGTACCTCAGAAGAGATGCCAAGGGTGACCTTTATGTAACGGTCAACCTGGAGATACCTACCAAGCTGAACGGCAAGCAGAAGAAGGCTATCGAGGCCATGGCTAAAGAGGTGACGGAGGACTGCTACCAGAAGAAATCAAGCTTTACCGACAAGATAAAAGAATGGTTCAGCTAATTTACAGATAATTGTTAAAACACACCGTTTAACGGTGTGTTTTTTGTTGTGTTAAACAAACACGCGGGGAAGCGTGTACATTTTAAAATACATATTGTCAAAATGTTGACACGAGATATTTAAAGTGTTAATAATTATCTGTCGTGCAATAATTATTCATTCATTTTTTGTATTTGGAGGTAAAGAATGTTTAAAAAATTCACTAACGGCTGCGTTAGCCTCGTCAACAGATGGCTTCCGGATCCGTTTCTTTTTGCTATCATCCTTACGATAGTAGTTTATATCGCAGCTCTTTTTACCACTAAGATGACTCCCATCGAGATGGTAAACGCCTGGGGTAACGACGCAGGCTTCTGGAGCTTGCTTGGATTCGCTATGCAGATGGTGCTGGTACTGGTTCTCGGTTCCGCCATGGCTTCCGCCAGAGTCTGCAAGCGCGCTCTCGGTAAGATCGCAAGCCTTGCTCATAACAAGAAGCAGGCTATCATCATCACCACAGCTGTTTCCACTGCTTGCTGCTGGATCAACTGGGGATTCGGCCTTATCGCAGGAGCACTTCTTGCTAAAGAGATCGCCCGCCGTGTAAGAGACGTTGACTATCCTCTTCTCATCGCATCCGCTTACTCCGGTTTCGTAGTATGGCACGCAGGCCTTTCCGGTTCCATTCCTCTCCAGCTGGTAGACGGTAAGGAATTCGGAGAAGTTCTCTATCAGGCTCCCACTATGGACACAATTTTCCACCCCATGAACCTCATCATGTGCGGTATTATCCTGGTAGTAATGCCTCTGGTATGCTACGCTATGCATCCCGACGAGGAGCACACCATCCTCGTAGACCCCATCCACTTAAAGGAAGAAGCTGACAGGATCGATTCAATCGATACTCCCGCTGAGAAGATCGAGCACTCCAAGATCCTCTGGATCATCACCCTCGTTCTCGGCTTCGTATACATCGTATACTACTTCGCTACCAAGGGCTTCAACCTCGGACTTAACATCGTAAACATGATTTTCATGTTCCTCGGAATCCTGTTCCACGGCGACTTAAGAAGATATGTTGACGCCATCACCGATGCTGCCAAGGGTTCCGCAGGTATCATCCTTCAGTTCCCCTTCTACGCAGGTATCATGGGCATGATGATCGTTAAGAATCCCGACGGAGTCTGCCTCGCAGGTCAGATCTCCGACTTCTTCGTAAGCATCTCCAACAACGTTACCTTCCCTGTATGGACCTTCCTTTCAGCAGGTATTGTAAACTTCTTCGTACCTTCCGGCGGCGGACAGTGGGCTGTTCAGGGTCCTATCGTAATGCCCGCTGCTGAGCAGCTCGGAGTAGAAGTTGGCCGTGCAGCTATGGCTATCGCCTGGGGTGACCAGTGGACCAACATGATCCAGCCGTTCTGGGCACTTCCCGCACTCGGAGTTGCTGGGCTCTCCGCAAGAAACATCATGGGATACTGCCTGGTAGTACTCATCTTCACAGGTGTTGTAGGTATTGCAGGCTTCCTTGCATGGGGACTGCTGTTCTAAACAGTTAATATGAAATGGGATGTCTTGAAAGATGTAGTCTAATATGGCCCCCAAAAATCGGACTCGCTATCACAACGCAGGTCGTTATGGTATAATACCTGCAGATGGAGGGTACGACAATGGCAGCTTACACATCACAATTCAAACTTCAAGTCGCCAAGGCAAG
>Ga0256405_10006015_pt1 | contig 19991 bp, 11 predicted proteins | sample RumenRJG_02DNA_FD_189096 | JGI IMG/M metagenome (GOLD analysis project Ga0256405, IMG submission 189096) | Bovine rumen microbial communities from Lethbridge, Alberta, Canada - RJG_02 | ecosystem: Host-associated > Mammals > Digestive system > Stomach > Rumen | place: Canada: Alberta... | reverse complement strand
GCACTGAAGTATCAAAAGGCTTCTCTGGATTTATCTTTAAGAATGACTCAAACATGGTCATGAGCAAAGTCTTACCAAAACGTCTAGGTCTTGTAAATAACAGAACCTTTGTAGAACTTGTAAAAACGGTCTTTAAGTACTCTGTCTTATCTACAAAGTAGCAATTATCGTCTTTTAAATCTTCATAACAGTCAGGATCATCTGGTAGTGGTAAAAATTCGTTATTGCTCATTATGGTGTCCTAGTTCTTATACTTATGTCTCTTGTTGTTACTTCAGCTTTTTACAAACCACAAGACAATCCTTTTTACAAAATACTATGCCATAGGCATAGATATCTGTAATCTTTGACTGTTTGGTAAATGGCAAGGCGTAGTTTTTCTCTTCAATCTGAGATAAAGCATCTGCTGCAAGCTCATCCATATCCACATCATTAGAGGTTGCTTTAATCTCAATGATTACAGCTTTGGTATTACGCTCAGCTTTAAAGGTAATATCAGGATAACCATTACCTGCTTCATAGTTAGAATGGTATTCAGATATTATATCTTCACAACAAGCAAAGATGCCATTGATAAAGCCATGGTAGTAATTCTCTAAAGGAGCTTTAGTTGCTGTATCTCTGATTGAGACATATTTTTGCAGCATGTCAAAGAAGATGTTAGTGATTTCTACCTGTTTGCCACAAGCAAATGCTCCTACCAATTTATTATGTAAGTTTAGTCTTACAAATTCAGAACTAAACCTGTTTTGAAATGTCTTTATTAGATGATCTCGTATCTCAAGATTTGGAAGTTTTGCATAAATATTATTGTATCTTCTACTGTATTCATCTAAGGCTCTAGTTGCTTCCCAATCTATGGTTAAATAACCTTTGTGTAGTAACAGTGACAAAATATCATCTGAGTTATCTTCTGATAAAATGTCATAGTTCATAGAGTCATTTAAGCAGAAGGTAATGGACTTACCATCAACTAAGTCCTGAATATCTTGAATTGCATGATCTGTTAAATAAGCAATGTGCTCAGTTAACTCTTGATCTGAAACTAAATCACACCAGTAAGTACCTGTTTTGATTTCAGAACCATTTTCCTTATACTCAAGGTTGTCTTTTACAAAGTTAACAACATCTACAGGATTAAAGATTTCTTTATCAAAGAACTTGTAACCTGCGTAGTGCTCTTTTACTTTTTGAGCATAATCGTCTAACTCATAGTCTTTTAGAAATTGATAGGTTTCATCTTTAGTAAAGCCAATGATGCCTGTATATTTCTTTTCTTTATCTACGACACTGTTTACTGTAAAGTTATTTACACCTGTAAAGAGACTGTTCTTAGCTACCTTTAAGCATCCAGTGATGACTGTTTTAGTTAGAGCGTTTTTATCTTTTAAAATATCAAAAAAGCCTACCATCAAATCTACCATGTTGTAGTGGTAGTCAGCTTTGAAGTTTTTATCATTCTCGTTAAGTTTTTTATTCTGTGCATCGTAATAAGAAGCTTTAGCTAGTGGAACATCATATTCATCAATAAGTAAGATAGGATACTTGCCGTACTCTTTATATAAGAATCCTGCCAAAAATTTCAGAGAATTTTTTAATCTTGATGCATTTTCTTGATTCTCAAGATAATCTATATCTGTAAGCTGTCTTAGTATGCCTTTGTCGGCATCATCTAATTTAGAACTGTTCAAAAGATATTTATATTTGTTTGCCACTGCATATACAATATCAGCAAACATCTTGTAGCCAGCATTAAAAGTGACACCATTGACACCTTTTAAAGTGATATCAATAACAGGATACTGTCCCATGAACTTAGAACAGAACTCTTTGTCTTCTAGTATCTTGGTGCCTTTAAAGAGATCTAGTTGTTTTGAGTTATCAAATGGCTTTTCAGGATCTATTTTTAAGAAAGACTCAAACATGGTAATGAGCAAGGTCTTACCAAAGCGTCTTGGTCTTGTAAATAACAGAACTTTGGCTGAATCTGTAAACACAGTCTTGATAAACTCTGTCTTATCTACAAAGTAGCCGTTAGACTTTTTTAGATCTTCAAAACTTGCTTGATATTTAAGTGATAGTGCTGACTTATTACTGCTCATATTCTGTCTTAAATCTTGTTGTTAAAGAAACTCAATCTTTACTTTATCTTCTTGCAAAGAATCTCACATTCCTTATTTCTAAAAGAGATACCATATATGTAGATTGAAGATATATCTTCATCCTCAAGATAAGGCTTTGCATAGTTTTTATCTTCAATTTGAGCTAAAGCAACTCTAGCTTTCGCTTTCTTACTCTCAGAAAGAGTGCAGGTCTTAATTTCTATGATTACGACTTCACCTTTTTTATTTCTAAAGATAATATCTGCATAACCATCACCAGACTCATAGTTTGAATGGTATTCAGAGAAAAAGTTCTTTGAGCAGTTAGAGAACAAACCATTTAAATAACCATGATAGTAGTTCTCATGAGGTGCTTTTGTAGCATTATCTCTTATAGAAATATAGCTTTGTAACAGGTTATAGATGGTATCTGATGCAATCTCAGCCTTTCCTTCAAAGAGGTTATTAGCTAAAGCATCAGCAACACTGTTAGGTGCAATCTTATTATTAAATCTATCTTTTATGCTCTTGGTGAAACATTCAAGTATCTCAAGATTTGGAATTCTTGCAAAGACTTCTTTATTTGATTTACTGTCTTTTTTTAGCTCTTCTTTTTTGGTCTGTACCCAGTCTAAAGTTAAATAACCAGAATGCAGTAACAGTGACCAGAAATCATCTGAGTTATGGTCTGACAGACAGTCATAGTTCATGGATTCATTTAACTGGAAGCTAATTGATTTTTTATCAACTAAATCCTGCATCTTTTGATTGTCATTATCAGTTAAATAACCAATATAGCCTGATAAGGATTTATCAGAGGTTGTGCCTTCCCAGTAATTACCGGTACCAATTTCAGTAAGTTGTCCATTCTGCTTAAATTCAAAATTACTTTTTATGAAGTTAACCACATCCCATGGACAGAACATCTCTTTGTCAAAGAACTTATAGCCGTCATAATGCTCTTTTACTTGTTGAGCGTAATCGTCTAACTCATAGTCTTTTAATATCTGATTGGCTTCTTCTTTAGTAAAACCAATCATTCCTGTGTATTTAGCATCTTTGCTGGTGACACTGTTTACTGTAAAGTTATTTACACCTGTAAAGAGACTATTCTTAGCTACCTTTAAGCATCCTGTAAGTACGGCTTTAGTTAAAGTATCTTCATCTTTTAGAACGCCTAAAAAGACTTTCATGAGGGTTACCATATTGTAGTGATAAGTAGCCTTGTAAGGCTTATCACTATCATTTTGCTTTGCATTCTGTATATCATGATATGAAGCATTAGATAGCGGTACATCATACTCATCAAGAAGCAGTATTGGGTACTTGCCATACTCTTTATAAAGAGCTTTAGCTATGGTACTTAATGAACCTGTCAGATAATCTGAATTTTCAAATTCTCTTAAAAACTCTACATTAAGAAGTTTGCTTAATTTGTCTTTGTCTTCTTTATCTAATTTTTTGCTTTCTAAAAGATATCTATAGTTTTCTGCAACTTTGCTTACTTCTACGGCAAAATTCTTATATGCAATATCAAAGGTCACACCATCAACATTTTTAAGAGAAATGCTAATAACAGGATACTGCCCCATGAACTTAGAACAGAACTCTTTGTCTTCTAATATCTTGGTGCCTTTAAAGTATTTTTGCTGAACTGAGGTATCAAATGGTTTTTCAGGATTGATTTGCAAGAATGACTCAAACATGGTCATGAGCAAAGTCTTACCAAAACGTCTTGGTCTTGTAAATAAAAGTACAGAATCAGTATCAGTAAAAGCTGTCTTTATATACTCTGTCTTATCTACAAAGTAGCCATTCTGATCTTTTAATTCTTTAAAATTTTTAGGACCTTTCAGTAAAGGTAAGAATTGTTTTTTGCCCATTTTATTGATCCTGTTTTTTATTGCTTATGCTTAATTATAGCGTGTTCAGTAATTCAAAATTTAATATTTTGAACACAACTTCTAGCATCGATCTTTCTTTATATTCGCTTGTGTTGATCTGAATTTTGCTGATTTAGAAATTCTATTAAAGAATGCTGTTTACAAGTTTAACTTATCTTATTAAATATAACAAGATATTTAATATATTTTTATTAAAATTTATATAATATTTTTTACTGCTAGCAACTACCTATTTGCATATGCAATAGGCAGTTGTAGAGGTTAAGTGCTAGGGCAAAGTAGCATTAAAACAGTTCTGCTTTTTACCTTAAGCTTGTCGCCTGCGTGGTATCGGGTACTCATATAGAAAGGAGTTACATCTTTACCTGGACCTAATGAAGTGTTGATGAACTGATACCAACTCTTATCAAGGTGACCTGGAACACAAGGTATTTCAATGGTTAAATCCTCCCAAAAGGCATTAACAAAGATGTAGGCATACATCTCTTGTTTACTGTAGTAGTATAAAAAGCCAATTGAGTGAGACATATCAGACCAATCTGGTTGGAATGGTTTAATGCCATGCCACTGGATCTTTGCATTAGTGAGCAGTCTGTCCAGTTTATGGTGAGGAGTGTCATTTACATGCTTAATTTTACCGATTCTTGAAAGACCAATTAAGGTCTTGGTAAAGTCAAACATCTCACGTTGCTGCTCATTAAGATCCCAGTTTAAATAATTAAGCTTGTTATCCTGACAATAGGCGTTGTTATTGCCTTTTTGAGAGCGTAATACTTCATCTCCCATGCAGATCATTGGTGTTCCTAGTGAGAGCATGGTAATTGCCATGAAGTTTTTGACCTGACGAAGCCTTAATTCATTTAAATGAACATCATCAGTAGGACCTTCGTAACCGTAGTTAGCTGAGTAGTTATTGTCATTACCATCACGGTTATGTTCACCATTTGCAAGATTATGCTTGTGTGAGTAGCACACCAAATCATATAGAGTAAAGCCGTCATGGCAGGTGATAAAGTTAACTGACTTTTGAGCATCAACCATATGCTCGTTATAAATATCAGGTGATCCTAAAAGTCTTAAAACAAACTTTTTGACCATACCAGGATCAGCTCTCATAAAGCTTCTGACATCATCTCTGAACTGGCCGTTCCACTCTCTCCATTTAGAACCTGAAATTGCACCTAACTGATATAGACCACCTGCATCCCAAGGTTCTGCGATTAACTTTGCCTCAGCCAGTCGTCTATTTGCATCAATAGACAACAAGGTAGAGTTGTCGTTCATTGGGGCACCAAATTTGTCACGGGTTAGAATAGATGCTAAATCAAATCTAAATCCGTCAACATGCATCTTCTCATGCCAGAAGACTAAAGAGTCAATAATAAGGTTTCTTACAACCGGTTGGTTTGCATTTAAAGAGTTACCGCAACCAGAGTAGTTCTGATAATAGCCATCTTTAATGATGTAGTAGCCATCCTTATCAAAACCTTTAAAACAGTAGCTAGGACCGTTCTCATCACCTTCAGAGGTGTGGTTATAAACCACATCTAAGATAACCTCAATACCGTTTCGGTGAAGAGCTTTGACCATGTCACGGAACTCATTTACAGGTCCTTCTATACTCTTGTCGGAGCTATAACCTTCATGTACAGAGAAAAATGCCATAGGACTGTAGCCCCAATAGTTATCCATATTAGGTCTAGCATCCTTTTCATCAAACTGATATACAGGCATGAGCTCTACTGCGGTAATGCCAAGCTCCACAAGATAAGGGATCTTTTCAATAAGTCCTCTATAGGTGCCTCTTATTTCATCAGACAGACCTGAGCTCTTATCAGCTGTAAATCCCTTTACATGCATCTCATAGATGATGGTGTTCTCAAGTGAGTGATGAGGAAAAGTATCAATACCCCAGTCATATTCATCTACATCGATGACTGCACTCTTTGGAGCGTATTTAAAAGCAAGTTTCTCATCTTTAGGTTGGAATCTTTTGTAATCATCAGGGAAGAGTACTCTTTTTCCATAAGGGTCGATTAAGATCTTATTGTTTTCCTCTGACTGTGATTGTGCCTGTGGACTGTCTACAGTCTTAGTTACTCTGTAGGCATAAATTTGTCCTACACCGATATTATGGACAAATACATGCCAAAAATAGGTAGATTTAAAAACAGTAGAGGACAGATGTACGATATAAGGGGAATCGTCATCTACAGCATCGAACAGAAGCAGATCAATTTCAGCTGCATCTGGTGCCCAAACGGCGAAATTTACACCATCTTTTTCAATAGTTGCACCTAAATGTCTGCAGTGACCTACTGAAATAATATAATTCTTGTTGCTCACGTATACCGATCCTTGATAAAAATTGGTTTATATCTTTGTTCATATTCTGAATATAGATTGAGCTTACCTGAAATCAAGCTTTGTTAATTAAACTTATCATCAATCCTATTCATCTTTTTTTTCTTTTGTGCCGTATGGCACTTTTATTTACATACGTTTATCTATAAGTATAACGGTGCTTTGATGCTAATTTATGAATTAAAGCTCAAAGCTCAGTTTGCTATCAAACCATAAATACAACAGTGCTTTTTATATTTTTAGCTTAGCGTTAATAATTAACACCGTTGTAAATTATTAGCACCGTTGTAAAACAATAATCAAAAAACTCAACAATATAATATACGTCAATGTTCATTTTTAGGGCGCAGTTAATCTTTAGGTCCTAAATTATGTTATTTTTGACAGTATTCAAAATAACTATGTATGCATCCATTTCTTACACAAGTTTTTCTGACATTTTCTTTTTGAAAATTCTTTTGAAAATATCAGTGCAACTGAGCATGCATAACATAATACTTCTTTGGAGTTTATAGTATGGCAGATTTAAACTACATTGCTGCAGGTCGAATCAACACCACACCTCTCGATCTTAATGGCAATCTTGAAAAAATTCTCAAACAATGCGCACAAGCTGTAAAAGAAGGTATCTCCATTATAGCTTTTCCTGAATTGGCAATTTCAGGTTACAACTGTGGTGATCTGTTCTGGCACAGTGAGTTAACTAAAAGTGCACTGCATGCTCTGTTAAATTTAAAGTACTCTCTACCTGAATGTATTGTAGTAGGTGTTGGTCTGCCTTTAACCGGCTCTGATAACAAAACTTATGATGCTTATGTTCTATTAAAGAAAAGCAAGATCATTGGTGTAAGTGTTTTACACTCTTGCTATAACAGCTGTGACTCAAGAGTTCGTTTTTTTAGAACTCCTTGTGTAGACGGTTTATCTTTTAATATAGGCTCTGAGATCTTTACACCTGCTAACACTTTTGAGATTGAACTTAATGTTTCTTCAGAACAGACAGTAACCAAGAGACTTGGTGTTTACTTTAATGAAGGTGATTTGTCTTATCTTGATAAGGTAGAGCTATTAATCTGTCCTGAAGCAAAGCGCTTTGAACTATTTGATGATAAACAGCGAGTTGTAGATGCTGTAACTTTATCATCAACATTACATTGTCAAGTTGTAACAACTAACCTGTTAGGCTGTGAAAGTGGTTCTGACATCTTTGATGGTCTGTCAATTATTGCAGATGACGGTAAATTAGTTGCACAGAGTAACTATCTATCCTTTAAGAGAGCTGACTTTGTTACAGCCTCATCTGGTATCAGTGAGTTTTTAAATGAGTATGACACTATTGTAAGAGCTGTAGCATTAGGTCAGTTTGACTGGATGTTAAAGATTCGTTCTCATGGCTTTGCTCTGTCTATGTCAGGTGGTGCTGATTCTGGTCTTTGTGCAACCTGTGTCTGCTATGGTCAGTTAGCAGCTTTAGATGAGTTAGGCTATGACGAGTATAAAGAGCTTTTATCTGCATTAAAGTTTGAGGTACCTGCTTTTACAGGTGATAAACAGTCATATGTAAAAGAAAAGATCATGCCTCAGGTCTTAACCACTGTATATCAAGGCTCTGCTGTATCTGGCTCTGTAACTAGAACCGCAGCTTCAAAAGTTGCTCATAACATTGGTGCAACTCATTATGAGTGGTCAATTGCAAAGTTAGTTGAAGATTATGTTGCTATCATCAATGGTACAACACCTGGTGATGAGCTTAACTGGGATCGTGACGATTTAACATTGCAGAACATTCAGGCTCGTTCACGTGCACCTGGTATTTGGATGATCGCAAACCGCTATAACAAGCTTTTAATGTCAACCTGTAATGCTTCAGAAGATGCTGTGGGTTATTGCACCATGGATGGTGATACAGCTGGTGGTCTATCTCCAATTGGTGATGTTTCAAAGAGCAGAATTCTAAAAATCAATCAGCATATTGCAGATGATGGTATTGAGGTTGTTAAAGGTGGCTTGAAACTTGATGTTCCTGATATGTCATACATCTCAGCTCAGGCTCCTACTGCTGAATTAAAACCAGGTCAGACTGATGAGCGTGATCTAATGCCTTATGTGATCTTAGATAGAATTCATGTATTACATCAGGGTGAGCTTTATACTCCACAGAGAATTTTAGATACCTTAGTAGAAGAGTATCAGAACTTTTCACGTGATGATTTAAAGATGTTTGTAAAACGTTACTTTACAAGACTTGCTGTAAATCAGTGGAAGAGAGAGAGGGGAGCTACAACTTTCCATATCGAAAAGACTGATTTAAATGCAAAGTCAGGCTTTATCTTCCCATTACTAAACGACGGTTACAGATCACTGTTAGAAGATCTTAAATAACGTTTAGTATTGCAAAGGCTTAGGTGCGCCTAACTAGTATTTATTTTGCCAGTATTTCTCTTGTAATGTTAAATTTAGTTAGGCGCATTTTATGTTCATTCAACTAAAAAACACCATCGCAAGATTTTCGTTCTTAATTTTTGCAAGTTCTGAAGAAATCTTCATAATGTAGCCCTTTCAAACAATGTGTCGTTGAGAAATATCAAGTTTGATCTAAAGACACTAGTTTAATAAGCTGTGATTTTCAATCTCAATCATCCGCACTTTTAGATTGGTCTGTGAGAACAGCAATTTCTCTTAGGGTGAATTTAAGGGATTTTAATTTTTTAAGATCATAAACAGCGTTGTCTGTTAGAGCATGATACAACCTGCGTAAATAATCCTCAGGATCATGAGGATCACTAAAAGCAACTGAAGTCTTAATTATGTTTGACAATTCTCCTGGGTAAGGAATTTCATTGAAACTTGTCATGATCTTTTTGAACAGGCGACTGTTCTTCTTACAGAATTTTACTCTGTCTAAATATCGATTGAGAATAGATTCACCTATTTCTAAAAGATCGCTTTGCGTATATCTATCGAAATTAATCACAGCATCAAATCTTCTGGTGAGAGCTTTGTCAAAATGCTCGTATAAATTGGTAGTTGCAATGATCACTATATCTTTAGGCAAACTATCAAGGTATTTTAGAAGAGTAGACGTTACTCTGCCCATTTCTCTTAGGTCGTTTGAATTGGTCCTATCAAGAGCAAGTGCATCTATTTCGTCAAATAAGATGATGCATTTGTTGTATGTGTTTATGGCAGTGATTTCTTTGAATAGTTCAGATAAATTTTTAGAAGTCTGACCTAACTTACTATCAATTATTTGAGTAAAATCAACTGAATAAACGTCCTTTTTCAACATTCTACCAAGTTGCTTTACAGATTCGGTTTTTCCGGTTCCAGGCTTTCCCTGAAACAGAAATTTACAGATACCTAAATCTCTTTTTATGGCATTACAGACTCCAACAATGTCGTCTGTAATGACTTGAGGTAGAAGGAGAGGTTGATCCTCTGTCGTTGATATCTTTTGAAGGTATTTTATGTTTTCAATGGTATCTGTAATGTCGTTTAACCCAGATTGAGGTACTAATTGAGGTACAAAAGAGTTTGGATCTGTTACCAAAGACATAACGTAATGGGCAAGTTCATGATCTCCCATTTCATCAAAACACTTAGCAACGGTATAAGCTGCAGCTTTAAATCCTGGTTCATTGTGCTCAGCATGATATCTAACCAAAGCAACTACGTCTCTTTTCTTCATTTTTATTACCTCATTTAGTAGATATTATCATATAAATAAAGAAGAGAGAATAAATTTGAATTATACTGAACTAAAATAGTTATATCATAAGATTATGGTCAATTTATTGGTAATGCTCAGCCTATTGAACATGTTGATGCAAAGTTATGATTTAAAGAATGAGGTCCAAATTTAATTTGGAAAGTAACACTGTATGGGAGCATACCTGTTTGTGCAACTATTTACATGGGCCTATGATTACATGGGCCTATGACTGCTTGAGCTCATGTCAGCAAGAGCACGATTAAAAGGGATCAGCTGATTGATTTTTAGACTGGGTAAAGTGATTCTTGAATTGCTTAAAAGTCTGTAGGGAGTTCTTTATTCCAATCAATAGCATCACAAGGTATTTTTTCTTGAAGAGAGTTAACATTGCAATCTATGGCTTTTGCAATTTTACCTAAACTTAAAAGATGATCTTTTTTGAAGATGTTATGTCTTTTTACCAAATCATTGAGTACATCAAGGCTTACATTTGCTTTTTCTGACAGTTCTTTTACAGTTATACCTTTTTTCTGTAAAACAAGCGATAACTTACTGTCAGGATGCTTTTCTAGATATTTGTCATTCATAGCCTCAAAAAACTGTGTTACATCCATTTCATGGTAGATATCAAACATTGACAGAATGGTATCTGTTGACGCAATTTCAAAAATCTTTGCAAAAGAAAGAGAGGTAAGCCACTGGTAGTAGGCAATATTTGATCCAAACCAATATTCTTTGGTGGTGTTTGATGAAATGTAATCTCTTAATATCTCACTATCAAGATTTAGATCTTTTAAAACGTAGTGAGTAAGTTCAATACCTGAACATCCAGATACCAAGTAAAAGTCACCTTTTTCTACACTAGTTGAAATCTTTGATTTTAGAAAAAGGTCGGTATAGTCAGATACTGTGTATTGAAGAGCATTTACCGCATAGTCATACATAAAACCAAGGTTATCACAGGCATCGTTTAGGTATAATTTGTTATAAGAATGAATCATGGTTCGCCTTTGATATCTTGTATCTGTACTGTAAGTTAGAATTGTTCAATTCCAAGAGAGCCTATCTACATCAATTGTGCTCAAAATCATATCTTTTATGAATAGGTCTGACACTGAAACTTCATTGCAAACTTTAGAAAAGTAGTGGTGTCTTGCTTTTAAATCACGAAGTTGACCTTCATAACCGCATTGATTTACAGATACAGGTAATGCTTCTTTAAAACGCAACAATTCAAATGCTTTCATGCTCTTTAGGACATATTGCTCTTTTGGATTGGTTTGCTCAATTGCCAAAGTCAATTGTCTTAAAGATATAGCATTATTCAGAAAGTCATTTATATAAGAAAAGTTGCTGTTATCAGCTCTGTAGCCGATGAGCACATCATAATCTTTTAAATCTTGAGAAAAATTTGAAAGTATGTAGTCGTGTCCCAGTCTTGCAACAGCACTACTCAATGCAAAAGTTCTGTTCTCAAGTAAGATGGCTATCCAACTCATGATATTGAACATACCACTTTTAAGATCAAGAAATTTAAGTTTACTGTCATCAATACTGTATTCATTTACTAAACCGTCTACACCAGTCTTTACAGCCCATTCTGTTGCAAGTTCATGATCTTGTGTGCAGTAAAATCCTTGACCAAAGTCATCTTTAGAATTTCTAAAACCAAAGATCGGTTTTTCAATTTTTGATGTTGATCCGTGATATAAGGTAATCAATAAATCCGTCCTAATCTATTCTCATTTAAGACTTATCTAATTTATTTAGAGCAAGCTTTATAAGAGAATCTGTATAGTCAATCATAAAAAGGGGAATGTTTAAAACATCTCCTTCAAGTTTTAAGTTATCTAAAGAGTATCTTATGCGTAACTTTACCTTATCAGAAAACAGTTCTTTGAACTTTTTCAAACTTGTAGCCTTGGTGTTGTTATCAGCTTTTACTTCAATAGGATATATGTCATCTTCTTTTTGAATTAAGAAGTCTACTTCATAAGAAGGATTGTTTTGAGACCAATAGCGAGGTGTCAAATCACTTTGACAGACTAAACTTTGTAAAACAAAATTTTCAGTTAAAGCTCCTTTAAATTCAGTAAATAATCTGTTTTTTTCACCAAAAGCGAATGTTGGGAGTTTGAATAAAGCTCTTAATAATCCCACATCAGCTAAATAAATTTTAAAAGCAGATTTATCATCATAAGCAATTAAAGGAAAAGATGGAGATGAACTTCTGTAGATCTTATGCACAATACCTGCATCAACTAGCCATTGCAAAGCGTTTTTATATTCTCTTGCTCTAGCACCATTTTTTACTACGTTGAAGAGAAATTTTTTGTTTTCACGCGCAAGCTGTGAAGGAATTGATCTGAAGATCATTGAGATCTTAGGATATTCACTGATATTAGGATGTTTGGCAAAATCTCTTTCATAGGCAGTGATAATAGAAGAAAGGCTCTCTTGCATTGCTTCAACGTCGTTTAATTCAGACCACCTTTGTATAGGTTCTGGCATACCACCTGTTACGTAGTACATTTTGAGCTTTTCACACAGCTTATTAAAGAATGTTTGAGGAATTGGTTCTAGTATATCTATGCTATTTAAGTACTCTACTAGGTTGTCATCTTTATTAGCTAGTAAGAACTCTGTAAAAGTCATTGGATTTACATGTAAAAGCTTAACTTTGCCAACAGGAAAAGATGATGACATGGCCAAAGCAATTCCCAACTGAGAGCAAGCACATGCAATATGGTATTCAGGGGCGTTTTCACAAAAATACTTTAATGAGTTTATGACATTTGGACAATCTTGGATCTCGTCAAAGATAATTAGTGTTTTATGAGGCTCAATCTTTTGTCCGCTTACAAGCATTAGATTTCTTAAAATGCGCTTAACATCTTTAGTTGTTTCAAAAAACTGTTTGTAGTCAATGTTCTCACCAAAATTGAAGTAAGCAGTATTTTCATAATAAAGCTTTCCAAATTCTTTTAGTAACCATGTTTTTCCTACCTGTCTTATACCTTTTAGAATTAGTGGCTTTCTAAAAGAAGATTCTTTCCAAGCTAACAGCTTGTTTATCATCAATCTCTGCATAGTATTACTCTTGTTAATTCAATAAACTTATTTATAAGATAGAATCAATCATTGTAAAAGAGATGATTGATTATACAAATAATTAAAAATATTAACTATTTGATATTATTGAATATAAGTTATTAAAATCACACTTTTATAGGTGTTTACAGCTGTTTTTATCACATAATTATACATAAAAGTGTGAATGACTATCACACATTTATATATTTTTATGATCAGCTGATATTGAAAAATTGTCTTTTGTTTTATCTACTTAAAACAGCAGGCTAAAAAAGTTATAATAACGGGTTACAAGCGTATATCTTAAAAGGTAACTAATGAACAAAAAACACCCAGCTCAAAGACTTGATGTGATCGTAGAACAAGGATCATTATCTCCATTAGCAGGATTGAAAAAATTCTGGCCATTTTTAAAACCATATATCTTTTTAACCATATTAGGTGTATTGCTTACTATCCCTGTAGGTGGTTTGGATGCAGCTGTTGCATCTTTCTTAAAGCCATTCATGGATAACGTAATGGTTGATAAAAATACTGAATTTGCTTTAAAGGTTCCTTTTATTATTATTGGATTTACCTTAGTGCAAGGTATCTGTATTTATACCTCAAATATCGTCAATACCTACGTAGGTTCAAGAATTTCAACTGATTTGAAATTAGCTTTATATAAAAAGCTGTTAGTAAGTGAATCTGCTTTCTTTGATAAGAATACCTCAGGTATTGTCTTATTAAGATTCTGTAATGATGCAGACTCTGCTACAACAGGTCTTATTACTAATGTAAAACTCTTCTTATCAAAGTTCTGGTCATCATTAGGTTTATTGGTAGTTCTTCTTTGGAACTCATGGCAATTATCATTTATTGCCTTAGGTGTACTGGTTTTATTAGTGATCCCTATGAAGATTGCTAGAAAAAAGGTTATGAAGATCATGGCTAAGAACGTTGAAGCTCAGACAAAGATCAACACAACCTATGTTGAGACCTATTCTGGCATCAAGATCATCAAATCCTTTAACCTTATCAAAACCATGTTCGAAAAGTTCCATAGGGAAGTAGAGGATATCTTTAAGTTCTCCATGAAGATGACAAGAGATACCAACTGGTTATCACCAGCAATGCATTTAGTTACAGCTTGCGGTGTAGCAGGTGTGCTTTACTATGGTATGTATTTAATTACTACAGGTGAAATCACCTCTGGTACTTTCGTAGCATTCCTAGCAGCTCTAATCATGCTGTATACTCCAATTAAGAGTATTGGTAATAACTATGTAGGTTTACAAACAGCTTTATTAGCATTAGAGCGTATCTATGTGATCTTAGATGCCCCTTCATTTGAAGCTAATGATGGTGCGGGCAAAAAAGAGCTTAAAGCCGTATCAAAAGAGATCAAGTTTAACCATGTAAACTTCTCATATGACGGTCAGAGAATGATCTTAAAGGATGTGAACTTATCAGTGCCTGTAGGTAAGAAAGTTGCCTTAGTAGGTAACTCAGGCGGTGGTAAGTCTACAGTTTGCTCTTTGATCCCAAGATTATATGAGTTAGATTCAGGTTCTATTACCATTGATGGTACTGATATCACTGAATTTACCTTATCATCATTAAGAGACAAGATCTCTATGGTGTTCCAAGATAACTTCCTCTTTGACGGTACTGTAAGACAGAACTTAATGTATGGTAAAGCAGATGCTACAGATGAGGAAATTAACCGTGCTATCAAGAGTGCTTATCTTGATGAGTTTGTACAGAAGTTGCCAAATGGCATCGATACTGTAATTGGTGAACGTGGTTTACTTTTATCTGGTGGTCAAAAGCAGCGTTTAGCTATTGCAAGAGCAATTTTAAAGAATGCTCCAATTGTAATCTTAGATGAGGCTACCTCAGCTCTTGATAATAAGTCAGAGAAAGTGGTTCAAAGAGCTTTAGATAAGCTTATGGAGGGCAGAACTACCATAGTGATTGCTCACAGACTTTCAACTGTTATGGATGCCGACAAGATCTTAGTTATCAATGACGGTCAGGTGGTTGAAGAGGGCACTCATAATGAGCTGTTAGAGAAAAATGGCGCTTATGCTGTACTTTATAGATCACAGTTCTCTAAGGCTCATCACTCTGAGACTGAGGATACAGCTTCTTTAGAAGATAAATCAGATTCAGTGCTGTTATCAGATGAAACAACATCAAAGGATGTAGTTGAAAAAAATAGCTAAAGAGTAGTTTTTAAAGTTCCTCTCTTAAGCTAATTACTTACATAAGCTCATATTATTAGTGGTGCCGTTGGATTTTAAGTTTATCTACAATGTCGATAAGCGTTGTTAGGTAGGTTATTGCTGACAGCACCATTCAAGTCTTAATAAAGTCCAGTAAAACAGGTTAAATTTATATTATCAATCTCAAGGCAAAACAACATTGCCTTGCTTTTATTGCAAGACAAATTATTGAATGTGTACATAGCTTGTTCGTTGCGAAATTATTACTTTGTGAAAATCTTTACCTGCAATAGATTGGATGTATTCTCAAACAGCTTTCTAGCTCTAAAAACTTGAGTTTTCTTTTTAGAAAATCAACTTTCACTGTATAATCTCTTGTAGGCAACAGGAGAAAATAGATATGAAAGATATAAGCTCAACAGGCTCATTTGTGGATTTTACTTTAGAGAATTTTGTCTATGTTGATAAAACAGAATATCTTCCACAACTTGTCAAATTAAAGCGTGTTTTTATCTCCCGTCCACGTCGTTTTGGTAAATCTCTAACCTTAGACACGATTGCAACTCTGTTCAAAAAAGGAGTTGAGCCTTTCTTTAAAGATACATGGATATACGATAAGTGGACAGAGCCTACCTATCCTGTATTCAGACTAAGTTTTTTGAATTTAGATAACTCCTCATTGGACTTATTCAAAAAGCAACTAAACTCAATAATTTCTAAATTTGCTAACAAAATCGAAGTTAAAGGATATGTCGAAAATACAGAGCCTGAAGACTCAATATTATGTCTTCTTGAAAATTTAGAAGACGAAAATCGTCAAATTGTAATTCTTATTGACGAGTATGACTATCAGCTGACATCGAACATCAATAATGATGATTTATATAAGCAATTCCAAGCAAAATTAAAAAGAATTTATGCAAACATCAAAGACAAGTGGGCAATAAAGTTCTTAGGAATTACTGGTGTCACCAGATTAAAAGATGTAGAAATCTTTTCCATTGGTTCTGATATCAAAGATATAACTAATGCTAGTGCCTATTCTCAGCTGATAGGCTTTACTCGTGAAGAGATTAAAAGGTACTACATCGATTATTTAAAGTTGGCTACATCCTATGAGAACAACTGCAGTGTTGATGAAGTAACTGATGATAAGCTTGAGTCTATGTTAGATATGATGGCTCAGAATTATGATGGCTACTGCTTTGATGAATTTTATAAAAAGAAAGTCTTCTGTACATGGTCAGTGAATAATTTCTTTCAGAGTATTTTGGATAATAAATTTGTTTATTTTGGAGAGTACTGGTACGACAATGGTGGTTTGCCATCTATTTTAGTTAACTATTTAAAGACTCATGAACTTAATGCTTTTGACTATTTAGATAAAGAAAAGTCTATAACAATTCCAGTTAACGATTTTATGAATCCAACTGCACTAACTACCATCAACCAGAATGTACTGATGTGTCAGACAGGTTATTTAACCTTACGTTCAGCACTTACTAGTGGTGATCTTACAGTTGATTTAGGTATTCCAAATGGTGAAATCTATAAAGCCTTAAACAGATTACTTGCTATCAACTTTTATAAAGAAGGTATCTACTCTTTAGCAAAAGGAGTAAGAGATCTGTTAGATACAGGTGAGATTAAAGATATCATTGATAGATTCAACTCAGTTATAAATTCGGTCTCCTATGATCACTTCCCTATTAACAGTGAATCAGCAGTTCAGAATTACTTACATCTATTCTTAATAGGAGCAGGTATTGAATCATCAACTGAAAGTCACTCTTCAAAAGGAAGAGCAGATTTAATTATCGAAACTAAAAACAGACGATTAGTTTTTGAATTTAAGTACGCTCAAAACGAGACTGAAGCTAAAGCAAAGCTTAGTGAGGCTGTAGAACAGATTAAATCTCGTGACTATGGCAACATCATACCTAAAAAGAATGAGCTATTAAGAATTGCTGCTGTGTTTAATGCAGCTCCTAAGGTAAGAGCTTTTACAGAGTATCAGAATGTTTTATATCATAAGTTGCTCTCAAGCTTTAAGAATGTGGTTTAAAATCATTTTTGGTTATAGTATTAAATATACAAAAGTCTTTAGATGCAGGAATTATAGTTATGAAGAAGATAGGTAATACTGGTTCGTTTAATAATTTTTATCTAAATAACCTAATTTATGTAGATAAAACAGAAACAATATACAATCTCCTCAGTAACGAAGAAAGAATCTTTATTTCAAGACCGCGTCGTTTTGGTAAATCTCTTACCCTAGATACTATTGGATCTTTGTTTGAGTATGGTGTTGAACCTTACTTTAAAGGAACCTGGATCTACGATAAGTGGACAGAGCCTACCTATCCAGTGTTAAGACTGAACTTAGTTGAATATGAAATGTCTGATTTAACAGAATTTAAAATTGAGTTAACAGACGATATTACAGCTTTTGCAAAGAAGCATCACGTTTCAGGTTACATAGAAAGTAATAAACCTAATATAGCTATAAAAAATCTTTTAGTGGCCTTAAACGATGAGCAGCGACAGATAGTAATTTTAATTGATGAATATGACTGTCAGCTAACAGCAAACATTAATAACAAAGATGTCTATGATTCTTTTCAAAAATGTTTGAGAAGTTTCTATGGAGCAATTAAAAATAAAGGAGCTGTAAAATTCTTAGGAGTAACAGGTGTTACCAGATTAAAAGATGTCTCCATTTTCTCTGTTGGTTCTGATATCAAAGATGTTACTAATTACAGTCCTTATTCTCAAATGATAGGCTTTACACGAGAAGAGATTAAAAAGAACTACATTGATTATTTAAAGCTTGCAGAATCCTATGAGAATAACTGCTCTGTAGATGACGTAACCGATGACAAACTTGAGTCAATGTTAGATATGATGGCTCAGAACTATGATGGTTACTGCTTTGATGAAGACTATGAGAAAAAAGTATTCTGCACATGGTCTGTAAATACATTTTTCCAAACGATGGTTGGAAAGAAAAAAGTTCAGTTTGGTGAATACTGGTACTACAACGGAGGATTGCCATCTATCCTAGTTAACTATTTAAAAACTCATGAGCTAAATGCCTTTGACTATTTAAATAAAGAAAAGCCTATAACAATTCCTGTTAACGATTTTATGAATCCAACAGCACTAACTACCATCAACCAGAATGTATTGATGTGCCAGACAGGCTACTTAACCCTACGCTCAGCACTTACTAGTGGTGATCTTACAGTGGATTTAGGTATTCCAAACGGTGAAATCTATAAAGCCTTAAACAGATTACTTGCCATCAACTTTTATAAAGAAGGGATCTACGCTTTAGCAAAAGGAGTAAGAGATCTGTTAGATACAGGTGAGATTAAAGATATCATTGATAGATTTAACTCTGTTATAAATTCAGTATCTTATGATCATTTCCCTATTAACAGTGAATCAGCAGTTCAGAATTACTTACATCTATTCTTAATAGGTGCTGGTATTGAATCATCAACAGAAAGTCACTCCTCAAAAGGAAGAGCAGATTTAATTATCGAAACTAAAAACAGACGATTAGTCTTTGAATTTAAGTACGCTCAAAACGAGACTGATGCAAAGACAAAGCTTACAGAGGCTGTTGAGCAGATTAAATCCCGTGACTATGGCAATACAGAGCCTAAAGTGAAGGAGCTATTAAGAATTGCTGCTGTGTTTAATGCAGATCCTAAGGTAAGATCTTTTACAGAGTTTCAGATCATTCCTTAATAAAATATGACAAAATAAAGCGGTGGTTATCTTATGTCACCGCTTTCTCAAGAGATTATCTTTCTTTTACATTGCGCTAAAACAATGCAACAAAGAGAGTGTTCCACAAAATTAAGTTAAGCAATGCAAGCTCCGTTGGACAATTAACTTCAGAGCAACTAGTGAACATCTGAGCAGTAAAATCTGATCCATTTTTATAAAAACTATTTTAGGCATTCGTAAATCGTTTCTATATCCTATAAATTAGTTCGTGACTGATATGCTGATATTTTGTAGAATGATGACACTCAGATTAAATTTTACGATAACTGTTTTATACATGCAGAACATGACAGACTTTAGTTTTTAAAGTGTCTTTATTGCTTACAAGAACACCTAAATCGTGGCTAAACCAAAATTAATTTGGCTTTAGTAAAACAGCTTTAAAGATAAGTTATTAACTAATAGCAAAGATCCACAATTATCATGAACTCATTGTATTTTGCAGGATATCTCTATATATAATCCATCCTAAATGGAGTTGTGTTCATGGACGCTCAAAATACAGAGATCGAGATCGATCTTGTACGACTATTCAAATTTATCCTCTCTAAATGGAAAGTTTTGCTTGTATCAGGTGTGGTACTGTCAGTACTTGCTTTCTCATACAAGTTCTACAGCTTTAATTATTCAAAACTGCCATTATCTCAAATCAACAAGCTTTTTGATATTGAAAGATTAGAAAAGCAACCAGATGGCAGGGTAGTAAAGCAAAAAGTTAAGGTAAGCTACGAGCTTTATAAAGAAGACTATGAATCAAGATTAAGCGCTTACGAGAATAAGAAAGTTGCTAATGAGAATCAGAAAAAAT
>Ga0256405_10006014_pt1 | contig 19993 bp, 16 predicted proteins | sample RumenRJG_02DNA_FD_189096 | JGI IMG/M metagenome (GOLD analysis project Ga0256405, IMG submission 189096) | Bovine rumen microbial communities from Lethbridge, Alberta, Canada - RJG_02 | ecosystem: Host-associated > Mammals > Digestive system > Stomach > Rumen | place: Canada: Alberta... | reverse complement strand
AGTTTGAGGCTTAGATTCACCTAAAATTTTAACAACATTACTTCTGATTTTGTTTAAATCAACGCCTAAATTATCTAAAACTCTTGCGGCAACACCTTCACCCTCTCTGATTAAGCCCAGCAGCAAGTGTTCTGTTCCAATGTAATTGTGTCCCAATTGTCTTGCTTCATCCCAAGACAACTCTAAAACTCTTTTTGCACGAGGTGTAAAAGGAATTTCGACAGCTACAAAACCTGAACCTCTGCCTATGATTTTTTCGACTTCGGTACGAGCATCTTTCAAATTAACACCCATTGATTTAAGTGTTTTTGCAGCAACACCTGTACCCTCGCCGATTAAGCCTAACAAAACTTGTTCTGTACCAACAAAGTTATGACCTAATCTTCTTGCTTCCTCTTGTGCAAGCATTATGACCTTTATGGCCTTTTCCGTAAATCTCTCAAACATATATTTTTCCTTATACAATAACATACTTATTTTATCTGAAATATAAAAACTTTTCAAGTAATTTACAAAAAGATAAAATAAGTAGTTGACATTTTGTTTTTCTTAGTATAATATAATTCACAGACAGGCTCCCATCGTCTAGAGGCCTAGGACACTTCCCTTTCACGGAGGCGACGGCGATTCGAATTCGCCTGGGAGTACCATTTTTAAAAGCCGCTTTCAGCGGCTTTTGTTTTTTATTATAGAACTGTCATTAATTTTTCAAATTCAGGGAAAGATATATCAACCCATTGAAAATCATTTATTTTTGACGGCTTATCGGCAATTAATCCTGCTATATACATACTCATAGCTAACCTGTGGTCGTGGTATGTTTCAATTTCACAATCACCTTTTAAAGACTTTTTGCCGTTTATTATAAATCCGTCAGGTGTTTCGTCAATATCAGCACCGAATTTTCTTAATTCTGTAACAACTGCTGTTATTCTATCGGATTCTTTGTTTCTCAAATCTTGAGCATCTTTTATAATAGTTGTACCATCTGCTTGAGTTGCCATTACCGCAATTACAGGTATCTCATCTATCAGTCTTGGTATTAAACTTCCTGATATTTCGCAAGCCTTTAAATCTGAAGTTTTAACTCTTACATCTCCAACTTCTTCATTTGAAATTACTCTCTTATCAAGAATTTCGACTTGTCCGCCCATCATTTTAACAACATCTAAAATACCTGTACGGGTAGGATTTAAGCCAACGTTTTTGATTACAAAATCAGAATTCGGAACAATTAAACCCGCAACGATAAAAAATGCAGCAGAGGAAATATCGCCACAAATACTTATATCCTTAGCGATAAGTTCTGATTTTTCGATTTTAGTTGTTGAATTATTAACAGAAATATTTGCACCAAGATATTCAAGCATAAGCTCTGTGTGATTTCTAGAAACATAAGGTTCAGTAAATGATGTTATTCCCTCTGCATGAAGTCCTGCAAGCAATACACACGATTTTACCTGAGCAGAGGCAAGTTTTGAATTGTAATCAATTCCTTTAAGTTTTTGACCGTAAATTTTTAACGGAGCTTTATAGTCATTTGATTCTATTTTTGCTCCCATTAACGATAATGGTTCAATAACCCTTTTCATTGGTCGTTTTGACAAACTTTCATCACCAAACAAAACTGAATTAAAATTTTGTCCAGCTAAAATTCCTGATACTAACCGCATTGTAGTACCTGAATTACCGCAATCAAGTTCTTTATCAGGAGTTGATAAATTACCTGATGATTTTAAAATTAAAGATTGTTCAGATTTAAACTCAATATCTACACCAAGTTTTTTAAATAAATTCAATGTAGAATGACAATCCGCACCAGCAGAAAAATTATCTATTTTTGCTGTTCCTTTTGCTAAAGAACTAATCATAATCGCCCTATGTGAAAGCGATTTATCAGACGGGATAACGATTTCGCCCTTTAATCCATCTTTATTTTTTTCAACAATTTTATCCATATAAAAATTTTAGCATAAACCATTTGGAGGATAAATTAAAATTTAGTGTAAAGTTTTAAAATTGTTCAGCGATATAAAAACCATAAGAATAAACCGAAAGGTTTACTTACCTCCTCCCCAAGTCTGATAGCCGTCGATTAGACGGCTTTTTTTTATATATTTTTCATTTTTATTTTAAGTCTGTTTATAACGTCTGACCAATTGCCGTGAGTTTTTTGTCTTAGAACTGTTGTTGATGTAAACCAAGGTGTTGTTTCCTCATTCATCCACCAACGCCATTCACAAAAATCCAATACCAAAATATAAGATTTTATACCCAATGCTCCCGCTAAATTTGAAACACTTGTATCAACTCCGATATATAAATCCAAATTTGACAATGCTGCGGCTGTATCTTCCCAATCAGTAAAATCTTCACCAATACTTATCACATTATTTCGTTTTAAAATAGCTTTTTCTTCGTCTGTTATTTCGTGCTGCAATGAATAGAATTGGCAGTTTTTATTTTTAAATAACGGTATTAATTCTTTTAATTCAATTTTTCTTATAATATCATCTTTACCCGTATTCCAAACTATTCCGATTTTCTTCTTGTCTGTTTTGAAATATTTATTCCTAAAATCTTCTACATCCTTTTGGTCAGCTTTCATAAATCCTTCCGGATATGGAACAGTTTTTTCGGTAGTTTTAAATAAACTTGCCAAACTCATAAAATTAATTCTGTAATCAAAATCGTCAACACTGACATCACCATCATAAAAAGGTAAATCAGATGCTAAAAATAAACGTTTCATGCAATCATGAGGCTTTGAGATTATCTCAATACCTTTCTCTTTAAACAATGGTAAATATCTTGCAAAAAATATCGTATCACCCAAGCCTCCGGCATAATGAACATATACAGGTTTATTCGTCGGCTGAAAATCATAAACTTCTTTTTTAGAGAATTCTTCCGGCAATTTAAAAAATTCCAGAACTCTATCATCAAAATATTTCCAACCTAATTCCATAAATCTTGATTTTAATAAAGCCCCACCGTAAATCCATTTAATAAAACGGCTTTCAGGGTACTCATTTAATCCTGCTTCACAAATTCTTATTGTGTTACTTAAATCATTTGCGCCTCTGTATAAACTTGCAACATTTGAATACACAACATCAAAAACAGGTTTTAATTTTAAAGGTTTTTCAAACTCATCATTTACGAAAGGACTACGTTTTGAAACTAAAGATGCAAATGCTCGTTTCATAATTTCTTTTTCATTCGTAAATTTACTTGCAAATTCTATATTTGAATTCAATGAAACAGATTTTTTATAATATTTTAAGGCATTTTTATTGTCTTTAATATTATTGTAAGCAGATGCTAATAAATACAACAGCAAGGAATTATTCGGTTCTTGCTCCAATAATTCCAAATATTTCTTAACAGACGGTTTGCCTGAATAATGCAATTCAAGTGCGTTAAATAAATCGTCTTCAAATTTAGAATTCATAACTAAGCTCTTTGCGTATTGTAAACAAACTCATTATATTCTTTTAAAGGCATAGGTTTTGCATAATAAAATCCTTGAGCAATATCACAACCTGCCGTTTTCAATATATCTGCTTGTTCTATAGTTTCAATACCCTCGCAAACAACAGTTGCTTTTAAATCTCTTGCCATATGTATTACGTGGTTAAGAACTATAAATCCCCTCTCGGTACAAGTAGCCTCGTTAATGAAACCTCTATCCAGTTTCAAAACATTTACAGGCAATGTTCTCAACATATTTAATGAAGAATATCCCATACCGAAATCATCCATTGCTATTGTGTAACCTAACTCTTGAAGCTTAACAATAGTAGAATTTACGGCGCCCTCGTTATCAAGGAATGCACTTTCTGTTAATTCAAGCTCCAAGTATTTTTTAGGTATGTTATACTTCGCAACAAGGCTTTCAATTGTGTCAATAAGATTTTCATATTTAAAATGAATTCTGGAAATATTTACGGATATTGGTAGTGGTTCTAAACCTTTATTAATCCAATCACTTATAGCTTTACAAGCTTGCTCCCACATATATACGTCAGCTTCAACAATAAAACCGTTTCTTTCAAATAACGGAATAAACTTGTATGGAGGGATTAAACCTTTTTTAGGGTGATTCCAACGGATTAAAGCTTCTGAACCGCAAGGCTTTGCAGTCTTCATATCAATTTTTGGCTGTAAGTACATTTCAAACTCTTGATTTTCAAGAGCCTTTTCCATCTCATCTTCAATCTCTTTATCGGCCATTATTGCTTGGCTTAAGCTTTCATCATAAAAAGCATATCTTGAATCAACCAAACCTTTTATTGTACGTTTCGCAAGACTTGCCTTATCACACATTGTATTAATAGGAACTGTTTTATCAACAACTTCATAAATACCAAATGAAGGTATTATCTTAATATTCAACTTAAATTCGTTTATACTTTCAGAAATATTGTTAATTAGTGAAATTAAGTCTTCATCAGCTTTGTATTTGTACATTATTGCAAAAATATCATCATTCATTCTTGCAACTATACCATTTTCTGCAACGCTCTTACTGATAATTGTTGCTATTTCTTTTAAGACTATATTACCTTTTTTAATATCATAAACTTCATTGACAATTTTGAAATTATCAATATCCATTAAAATAACTGCCAACTTTTCGTTAGGCTCAAGTTTTTTATTTAAAAGTATTTTCTCAGATTCAAGATAAAAACTTGTTTTATTCAGACATTGAGTAATATCATCTTGAAGCGCAATATCCATAATCATGTTGTCTGCGCGTCTTCGGTTTGCAATATTATATCTTACACCCAAAAGAATAATCGCAGCAATTATAAAGAAAAATATAACAGCATATCTCAATACGGCACTACTATTGTGTGTAATAGCATTAAACGGCAAAATTGCAAGTATCTTCCAATTGTTGTAACCGACAGGAACAAATGCAGCAACTTTTTTAACACCATTTTCATCTCTAAACCAATAACTTACAGGTTCTTTAGCTTCTAAAGCCTTAACACGTTTCTCATTAGGTACATCATCTGTTTCAAAAATTGAAGATTTCAAAACCGTTTTCGGACTTGAATCTCTTAAAATTAAATGCCCAGTGCCGTCTAAGATATGAACTACCGCCTCATCATTAAATGCGGTAATATCAATAGCTCTTACATAATCTTCCGCACCGTTTGCACCTGTTATAACGGCAATAACTTTACCGTCTTTAACGACAGGAACTGCATATAAAACAATTAATTTGTCTTCATCATAAAAACAATTTATAAAATCAACAAAATACTTACCGCTCATAGCTTCTTGGAAATATTTGAAGCCTTTGACATTTATAGGTGGCGCAAATCCTTTTGTTGAATCATATATAATAACATCTCCATTAGGATATGCTACACCCATGGAGTAAAACCTTGTGTTCTTTATTGCTGTTTTCAAACCCTGTTTTACATAGCCTCGACTAAGATATTTAGGTTCTTGTTCAAGGATATGTGCATATAAACCTAAAGTCTGAAAATCACCATTTATCAACAAATCAGTAGCCACAGCACTCTGCTTTGCTACTTCCATAATATGCCCCTCAATCTCGAGGCGTTCTTTTCTAAGTAATAACTGAATAAATAGAGTACATAGAGCAACCAATACAAGTACGACAGCCGTAACACCTATAACCACACGTATACGCTGCTTTTTACCTGCTTCTATTTTGCTTACTAAATTTAAAGACACGTAGTTTACTCCATATCCTCTAGCAAAATTATAATCTCATCTATTTGTTTTTGCAAGAACATAATATCTTGATTGTTACGAATAATGAAGTCCGATTTTTTCAATTTTTCTTCTTGCGGTTCTTGAGCGCTTAATCGTTTAATAGCAGCCCCTTTCGGAAATTTACGTTCTTCAATAAGTCTTGAAAGTCTTATATCGTCATCTGCAAAAACAAATATTATTTTATCAAACAAATTCTGCCAACCAACTTCAAATAATTGAGGAACAGAAACAAATATATATTTTTGATTTATGTTTTTTTCAAAAATATTTTCTAATTTTATTTTTAATTTAGGATATATTATACTTTCTAATTGTTTTTTCTTAGCCAAGTCCGAAAAAACAATTTCGCCTAATTTACGACGAGAAATTTCACCATTTTCATCTAAAATATCAAAATCACTAAATACATCTATAATATTTTTACGTTTAATTTTTAATATTTCATGAGAAAGCTTGTCCGTATCATAAACCTGCAAACCTTTTTGTTTAAGAATATTCTCAACAGTAGATTTACCTGAAGCAATATTACCGGCAATTGCGATTTTAAGCATTCTTACCCACAATCTTACTTAAATATGATTTTAATTCCTTGATTTGCTTAGGTTTAATAGGCTTAATTTCACCTTTTTTAAGTCCGTCTATAGTTATTGTTGCGTGCTGTATTCGTTTTAGGCTTTGAACTTCAAATCCTAAATAATCAAACATTTTTCTTATTTGACGATTTAACCCTTGATATAAAACGACTTCCATAAGAGTTGACTTATTTGAAACTTCTATAACTTCTACTTCCGCATAAGCGGTTTTACCCTGTTCAATTTCAATACCTGATGCCATTTGGTCAATGTGATTTTGATTAATTCTACCGTCAATTCTTACTATATATACTTTTGGAACTTTGACGGACGGATGAGTTAATTCGTTTATCAAATCACCGTCATTTGTCATTATTAACAAACCAGTAGAGTCCTTGTCCAATCTGCCGACAGGATTTAGAGATTTTAAATTTTCCGGAAGAATGTCATAAATAGTCTTTCTGCCTTTTTCGTCATCGGAAGTTGTAATGTAACCCGCAGGTTTGTAAAAACGATAATATTCATGCTTTTTGGGCTGAATAAGTTTTCCGTCAATAAAGACTTTATCTTTTTCGCTGATTAAAAAACCCAATTCCGTAACTTTTTTACCGTTAACATTAACTTTTCCCTGCTCGATTAACTCGTCGGCAGAACGTCTTGAACAAATGCCCGAAGATGCAATATATTTATTCAACCTTGTTTTTGAAGTCATAATTATTCCTGAACCTTTTTAGCAAAATCCGTCATTTGTTCCGGCAATGCACGGTATAAATTACCGTCATTGTGTACAGCTACAACTTTTACGGTTGCCTCAACATTTAATTTTTTTGTATCAGCATTGAGAATTTTTTGTTCAAACGTCATAGATAATCTTGAAATTTCTTTTAATTTAGTCAAAATTAACAACTCATCTTCAAGCTTTGCAGGGCTTTTATATCTTACGTTTAATTCTACGACAGGTAAAGTTACATCAGCCTCATAAAGTTTTGATAGTGAATATCCCGCATCTTCACATAACCCTATACGTCCCATTTCAAACCAACGTAAATAAGAGCCGTGCCACACAACTCCATAAGCATCAGTATCGCTGTAAAAAACTTTTTGTTTAAATTCGTGTTCCATAAAAATATATTAGCACAAACGTAACAATTTTGTAATCTTTTAAAAAACAAGTAGCAAAATTATTTTTTAGAAGCTTTAAAACAATGTGAGAAGATAAGGAAAAATTATGTACGTAAATCAAATTCAACCAGCTGTAACAAATACTGCATTTGGCTGCAAGAATGGTTCCTGCTGCTGCCAACAGCCGAAAATTGCACCGCAAGCTCCTGATACAGTTGAATTAAGTAGTTTTCAAAAAGCAAAAAACACATGTAAAAACGGTGCTAAATTTGTAAAAACGAATAAAAAAGCTATAGGAGTAACTTTAAAATCCGCAGGTGCCGGACTTTTAACCGCTTGTACCATTCTCGGAGCAAACGAACTTATGGCTAAAGTTACAAAAGCTGATACATCCTCTTTGGCGGGAAAATTGGCGGCAATCGGCGGTCTTGTTGTAGCTGCATCAAATATGGTGCAAAATAGAGATGTATTTAAAAAACAAAAAGTTCAAAAATAATTGACAAACAGTAAATAAACGAGTGATTATTAAGAAAAACAAGACCTCTGGCAGGTCTTGTTTTTTACACCCAAATAAAAAAAAAGGACACTTACGTGTCCTAAAAATCCAACTATCACAAATCATATATTTAATACTTTTACAGAGTTCTTCCACTCCAAATATTGTCGCTTAATGTTGTTTGAGTTTTTGCGGCATCAACAGTTAATGTTACGTTGTTTGGCGTAAATACAAATACCATATCGCCAACTTTTTGAGGTTGACCGTTTAATGCGCTTGCTGCACCACAAACAAAATCAATTGTTCTTTGAGATTGTTCTTTATCTAATAGATGTAAATTCAAAACAATAGTTTTTCTTTCTTTTAAATTTTGAACAATCTGACCTGCTTCACCAAATGAGCGAGGTTCAATAATCATAACTTCCGTACCTCTCATATTCGGATGAGAAATAACTTTTAAATCTGTTCTGTCATTTTTTTGTTGAAATGGTGTTTGCTGATAAGTAGGAGCTAAAGCTAAATTATCTTCAGTTTCGTAATCTTCACCTGCCTCATTCATTATATCTTCAAATACATCATCATCGTTGTTTTGCTCTAAACCTTGTGTCAAAAAGTCCACAATGCCTCTAATTTTTTCTGTAATAGCCACTAATTCGTCCTCCAATATTATGTTGTACTAAATAATTTTCTGCCTATTCGCAACATCGTTGCTCCATGTGCGGCAGCGATTTGATAGTCATTGCTCATACCCATTGAAATTTCTTTCATTTCGCAGTTAAATTCTTTCACTAATTCAATTTGAGTTTGTTTTACATCTTCAAACAAGTTTTCTAATTCTTTTTCACCAATCTCAAGAGGCGCTATATTCATTAGACCTTGTATATTCAGATTATTTAAGCTTTTGATTTCTTCAAAATTTTTAAATAATCCGTCTTTTGAAAAACCGTATTTTTGTTCCTCATTTGCATTATTCAACTGAACAAATATTTTTTGAACTTTTCCGATTTTTTCTGCTTCTACAGATATAGCCTGTGCAAGTTTTAAAGAATCAACCGAATGAATAACGTCAAAGTTTTGAACGACTTTATTAACCTTATTCGTTTGCAAATGTCCGATAAAATGAAATGTCGACTTTTCTTTTATCTCACTTGGCAAAGAGTTTATCTTTTCAATTGCTTCAACTGCTCTTGATTCTCCGAAGTCGTGCAATCCTGCTTCATAAGCTCCGATTATTGCATCAACTCCAAAGTACTTGGTTACTGCGATTATTTTTGGTGTATAAGGTGCGATTTGCTCCTGTATCTGTAACAAATTCTTTTTAATAACATCTATCATAAGATTCTTACCATACAAGAGATGTCCGTTTGCAGAACATAGGTTTATTATAACTCTTGTTCATGCCTTAGACAAATTTTTTATTTCCTATCTAATCCTGTCCGCCTAAAACCATGTCATGTCATGGTTTTAGCATGTTTCTATATTCTTAACATTTCTTAATGTTAATCGGAGCGGGCACATTTCAGCCCGCTATAAATCAGTTATTATCTGCCTAACTGAGATAATGTTTCCATTACGCTACTTGCAGTACCAAATACACGTGAGTTAGCGTTGATAGCACGTTGTGCAATAATCATATTTGATAATTCACGTGCAAGGTCAACGTTTGAACCTTCCAAACCTCCCGTTTGCAATGTTCCTGTACCCATTTGACCTGCTACTGTATATGTTACATCACCTGTATCAGGACCGATTGACCATAAGTTATCTGCTCTTGATACCAAACCAGCTTCATTGGTAACTGTTGCCAATTGCATTACCAATTGTGATGAACTTGAAAGTACGTTTTGGTTTACCGTAACGTCATCATCCAAAATGTTAACACCTGATGCTGTTACATATTGGAATTCAAATTTACCTGATACATCGTTATAAACTACGGTCATTTTATCACCGTTATCATAAGAAGCTTCAATAGTACCATCACCACCGATTGAATATGATGATAATGAAGTTCTGTTTGTTGGTGATGCTTCCGGATTTACTTCAACAACATAAGATAAAACTTTTGAATCTGTACCAGTTGAATCTACTTCATCATAACCACAAACTGTTGTAAAGTTTGATGTTGATTGGTTAGTAAATTTAACTTCATGTCCAGCGGTACCAGTTTTTATATTTATAGTACCATCATCTTGAGCTGTAACAGTAACTGAAACGTTAATTTGTGGTGTATGGCTTGAGTTATAATCTGAAATTGCTGTTGTAATTGCGGATTGAACGGCAGATGCAAAAGCTGAAACAGTCTGAGCACTACCTACATCGTTTTCAGTAATTGTTGCAGTAAGTGGATCATTGTCTGCACTTGCCGTAGTACCATCACTTATACCAAAAACAATTGTACCAGCAGTAAATTTAGCATTATTCAAATCACCCAAAGTTTTTGAAGTAAGGTCAGCACCTGAAACCGACGGTGTAATTGATTGAGGAATATGTACAGGTGTTTGAGAAGCTTCTTCATTTGCAATACCTGCCGCACCTAACACTTTGTTACCAGTTGCTGTAATCATATCACCGTTAGCATCCAATGTGAATGCACCGTCTCTTGTTAAGAAAACGTTGCCTGATGAATCCATTACTGTGTAATAGCCTCTGCCGGAAATCATTGAGTCCCCGCTAACGTCTGTTGACAAGAATGAACCGGTATTAAAGTTTCTTGTAATAGCTTCCAATTTTACACCTAAACCGATTTGTTTAGGGTTTGTACCACCAGATGTTGCTGTCGGAGCATTACCTGCGGTTAAAGTGTTTGAGAACAGTGTTGCAAAACGAGCATCTGCTGATTTAAAAGCTGTTGTGTTAATGTTCGCTACGTTGTTTGCTACAACATTGATTGACTGCTGAGCTACGTTCAACCCTGTCATTGATGTGAATAAAGCTTGTGACATTTTTCCTCCTCTATGTCCTTTATGAATTAATTATTATTTTTATATTATTTCCAAGTCCGTTTGAAAATTTGTTATGGTCTTATTGATTTAATATTACCAATTGAATATGTTTCACCTTTTACGGTTATCATTCCGTCGCCGTTTTCAAATGAAACTTCATCTACACTTCCTGTAATATCTTTATACGAAACACTACCGTCATCGTTGGCGAAAGGTACTGAAACTGTTACATCTTTACCTACTAGTGAGAGTGTTTGCGAAATAATATTACTTGATGCAACTGCATCGCTTAATTCTGAAATCTTATTTGAAACTTCACCAAATGCAGTATTCAAATTATTCATTGCTTCTAAGGATGAATATTGTGCCATTTGTGCAAGCCATTGAGAATTATCTGTCGGTTCTGTCGGGTCTTGCTGTTCCATTTGTTTCAACATAAGTTTTAGAAACATATTTGAATCTGTTATATCATTTGATGATTTTTTGTCTTGCTTACTCTCTACGATTGCAGTATTTGTCTGCATTTGAGTAATCATTGATGTTGCACTGCTCATTTAATTTACCTACCTCTCCATTTATCACTACAATTGATATTTTACGTTTCCTGCTCCGCCTTTTATGTTTACCGTTTTATGTTGATAAACTTTTTCTTCGGAACCTTCTTCAGAACTTTCTGAATTTTCATTTAATAAAGCCTCTTTTTGGAGCATTTCATATTCTGAACGTTTTTCTTTATTAGTATCTTCTGAATTTTTTGAATTATTGCCGTTATTGTTTGAATTAAATTGGCTGTCTTCATTATTAAACATATTGTTATTACTGTCAGAAGAACGTCCGGCTTCCGCAATTTTTACATTTACATTATTTACATTTACACCTTGCGCTTGAAGAACAGACTTCAAACCATCAAGATTTTTGTCTAAGATTTCTTTTGCTTGTGGATTTTCAGCCAAAATTTGAGCTGAAATACCGTTCATTCCTTTTGAAATTTCTATTTGCAACTTACCAAGACTTTCCGGTGTAAGGCCTATTGTTATTTTTTGCATACCGTTTTGGCTGTTTAGCGCAAATTTTGCTCTGATTTGTTCCAAAATATTTACATCAGGCAATTCTTCCGTAGCTTGTGTTTGATGAACATTATTTGATTGCATCATTTTATTTAAGGTTTGATTAAAATCAACTTTTAATTCTACAGCTTCTGAAGACTTATGTTGCATAGAATTTTGCATCATATCACGCATAATGGTTTCTTGAGCTGATTGACCTAAATCTGATTGAGAATTGTTTTTTGAATTATCAACATCTTTAATTTTTGCATCAAGCTTTTGTAAATTTTCTGTTGATAGACCTGCCTTTGCTAAAGTTTCTTGAGCTTTTAGAACTTTATTTTCATCTTGAGGTGCTTTTACTAGATTTGGATTAATTTTTACATTTTCCTCAACTTGAATTTTTACATTTTCAACTTTTTGCTTAACATGTTCAACTTTAGTATCTTCTGTATTGTATTCTTTTACTGTTTTTTCAACAGGTTTGTTATTGACAAATTCAATATCTGAAACATCATCTTTTATGTCGATTGTTTCTTTTGCTTCTACATTTGTCTTTGCATTTTTGTCTGCAACTTGCTTATCTGTTTCTTTCTGAACGTTGTTTAAAGTATTTTCCAACTTCGCTGAATTAATTTCTTGTTTTAATTCTTCTGTTTTTGCTTTTGGTTCAGCTGCTTTTACTTCTGAAACAGTATTATTAACATTCAAAGCAACTACATTCTCTTGAATTTCAGGTTGAACATCTTTTGCAACATTTTCAAACTGAACTTGTCTTGGTTGTTCTTCTGTATTTTCTTCCTTTTGATTTGAAACTTTTAAATCAACTTTATTTATTTCTATTAATTTATCGTTATCCTTATTTTCTGGAACAACCACTTTATCTTCTGTTTTTTCTGCAATCACAGGTTGTTTTTGGATTGTATCGGTTTCAACTTTAACATCTTTAGTTTGAGGTTCAACTGTTTTTATTTCTTCAGTATTTTCAATTTTTTCAACTTTAATATCATCTGTTACAACCGGTTGTTTTACTGTTTCTTCTTGAACCTTAACTTCTGCAACAGGGATTTCTGTTTGCTCTTTCGGAATTTCTATTTTCTCTGAAACTTGTTGTGGTTTTACCTCTTTTTCGATTTCCGCAGGTTTTACATCTGCGATAACTTTAGGTTGTTCTACAGGTGTTTTAGTTTCATACATTGAAGAAATTAAATCTTCTTTTGAAACATTCATATCTTGAGTTACTGTTTCAACGGCATCAATATCTGCATCAGTTACGTCAACATCTGTAAGCGCAGTATCAAACGTGATACCACTCTTTATTGCTTCTACAGGGATTTCATTTTTATCTGAAAAATCAATCGTAACAGCTTGTTTATCTTGAACTGAATTATCTACAGAAACCATTTTAACTACATCTGTTATATTTGCAGCTAGTATTGATTCTTGTAATAACTCATTCATATCTGCTATTTCTTCAATTTCTTCAGCAGGTGAAACCGTTTCGTTTACCGTTACATTATTAACTTCTACAGGTTTCTCATTAGATATAACATTTGCAGTTTTTGGAGTTTCTTCATCATAAGAAACTGTCGTAGTAGTTGCAGTTGTTTTATCTTCGGTTTTTACGCTTGTTTGTTCATTTTTATTATCAGATTTTACAGATTTGTTATCCGTATTTCTGTATGATGTTTTGTTATCATTTTTTGCATCATTGGTTCTTGTGTTTTTTGAATAACTTTTATTTGCATTATCAAGATAATTTCCAAATTGAGTATTTAATTCAGAATTATTTTCTTTACTTGAATATGATAATGATGAATTTGACATCATTTTGTCTGTCGTACTCGTCATATTAAAAGTTAAATCTAATTGTTGTGTCATTTTTCCTCTATACTTCTTGTAATTTATACCTTGCAGTAACTATATCGTCTATTTCTTCCGCTTCTTTTTTGTATATGGCATCGTAGAATTTTTTTGATTGAGTTTCTTTTAATTTATCCAAAACTTTTACTTCTTTTAATGCCTCATTTACTTCATTCTGCTTTATTTTTAAAACCTTTCTTGTATTCTCTATCGTAACTGTCTGCCTTTTAATGTGTTGTTCCAATTCAAACATATATTTGTCATAAATTGAAAGTTCCGTGATATTTAAAACATCTTCGCTTTCCGAAATTTCTTCGATTTTTAGTTTGTAGGCAGAATATTTTTCTTTCAGAGTATCCATTTCTGTTTGATAATCATTTAGAAGTTTTATGACTTTCGCCATCTCCAAACGTTTATCTTCCAACGCTTTTTCTTTTAGATTAAGTACAGGTTGTAATCTGAACGAATATTTTTTCAAATTCTTACCTCTTTGCCCCGATAGATTACACATCTATCACGTTACAAGATTACATTATTTATTATTGTTTGACCATACATTAAACGGTTGATATTTAATAAAAAAAATCGACCAAAAGATCGATTTTTTATCATGTATATTAAAGCTTCATTTATTATTTTATTTTTTCTACTTTCCACAGGTAATTTTGGTCTAAATCTTTATAAAAAATGAATTTGTAATTTTTTAATCCGGCAGTAAAACTTCCGTCAGGACTTTTTACTTTATTACTCGTCAACAAGTACGAATTATCCGTATAAAACTTTTTAATATAATCATCTTTAAGAATTACTATTGCGTTATCTTGCCCGTCAAACCGACAAGCATCCGAGGAATAATAACTGCTTACATCCCATTGAATTGTGTTCTGCGCACAATAATTTATAACATTTATTTTTTTGCCTCTAAAATAAATAGGAAAAATGCTTTTTTGCGTTTCAAATACAAAAATATTAGAATTTAAAAGAGATTTATCCGCCAAAATCATTTCCGCAGATTTTGCCGTCTTACTGTTCCAAACTTCTTTTCTTTCCTTAATGTCAGGTTTCCAAAAGATAAAACAAAAAGAAACAAATGCTATAACAAAAATCAAAAGAAAATTCCATTTTATATTTTTAAATTCATATTTTTCATAAATCAGCCAGCTCGAAATTATAAAATAAATATAAAAGAAAAAATGATGCCATATTCCGCCGCTATAAATACTAAATATGGAAAATAACATTATATACGACACAAATAAAAATATAGGAAATATTTTGTTCTTCAGATAAAACAGCAATACTAACATCGACAGAATAACTAAAAAGAACACGTTAAAATATAAACAATTATTGAAAAATGTAGACTTAAAAAACCATATAGATAACGGGGCAAGATTTAATGTTGAAATAAGAGCATTATGTGAAATATTAAACGGCAATTGAAAAATAACTATAATTGCGCCCAATATCATTATTAAAAATGGAAATAAAAGTTTTTTCCCATTTTTTATAAGTGCAATTATAAACAAAATACCGAATACTGTTGCGCCAACCATTGCCATCAAACTTGTATTGGCACATAAAATCAAAAGCAATGCATACCAATTCGGATGTTCTAATTTTTTCTTTTCCATTGCGGTTATTGCAAACAGTAACATGATGCCTATTGAATAACATCTTGCTACTACAGGATACAATGCCAAAAACGGAAAACTAAAACTTATTAAAAACTTTATCCAATTATTAAACGGAGCTTTTAGCCATAATATTAACATTGCGGCGAAACAAAATAACCAATTCAATAAGAGCATTGAATAAGGATACATAAAATTACTCTTTGCAAATGGCATTAAACACAAATACCACAAAAAAGTATGGCCCTCTATCCTTAATACTTTTACAAGCTCTATTAAATTGAGTTCTTGCGATACCAGCCATGCATGCGCCTCATCATACCACGGAGAATGATTAAACGCCCTTATTAACGTTATGAAACACCACAATGCAAGTGATAGTATTAATCCCCAATTTAGCTTCTTTGTTCCGCTCATAGTTAAATTTTATCATAAAAGTGTTTTACTTAATTTAATTTTTGTATTGAGTAAATGCAAATATGATTTTTATCACTAATTAGCTTGGGTATAAAAAGAAAACTGCCATCTTTTCCTTGCAATCTAAATGGTTTATTTTCATCAACAACTATGATTATATTTTTTTTAGAACTATCGTAAACTTTATCAATTTGTTCATAGACTAAGTCAACATTTGTATTATTATCCGCATAACAATACTTTGAACGAGTAAAAGAAACTGTATCATAACTTGCAAGTTTACCTGAACAATAGTTAGAAACCTGAAAGTTTTTATCTTTAAAAAAAGGAATTAAGGAATAATAATTGAAAGCAGTTATTATTATATTAACATTTTCCTGACTAAAATCTTTTATTATAATTTCTGCTAATTGTTTTGATTTGTCTTGCCATACATAATTATAAACTATTTCAGATGGTTTGTAGAAAATATAAAAGAAAGAAACCATGCACAAAACGCTTATGTATAGAGTTTTCCATTTTAGGTCGGTTCTATTAAATAATAACCAACTTGAAATTAAAAAATATACATAAAAGAAAAACCAATGCCATAAATTACCGCTGTATATACAAATAATAGTAAATAAAATCGAGTATGTTGAAATTAAAAATATAGGTAATAATTTATTTTTTATATAAAAAATCACAATTGCCGCAAAAACTAATATCAATATTACTATGTTTATTTTTAAATTTTGAAAAAATACATTACTCAAAAACCAAAAACCCATTGATTTATGGTCCCATATAATGTCTTTTGTTGAACCAAATAGCTGATATATAACGGATATAGCTCCTAAACCCATTATTGTAAATGGAATTAATACTTTTTTCTTGTTCTTTAACAAGTCATATATGAATATTAAGCCAAATACTGTTGCTCCTACTATTGCCATTACACTCGTATTCGCACATAATACTAATAGTAACGCATACCAATTCGGATGCTTTAATTTATCCCTGTCCATTGCTGTTATCGCAAATAAAAACATTATGCCTATTGCATAGCAGCGTGCTACAACAGGATATAAACCTAAAAACGGAAAACTGAAACTTATTAAAAACTTTACCCAGTTATTAAACGGAGATTTTAACCATAATATCAAAATCGCTATAAAACAAAATAACCAATTTAATATCAACATTGAATATGGATACATAAAATTACTCTTGGCAAACGGAATCAATACCAAATACCAAAGAAATGTATGTCCCTCTATTTTCATTAAATTTATGATTTTAAATAAATTTAATTCCTGTGCTATTAACCAAGCGTGTGCCTCGTCATACCATGGTGAATGGTGCATTATGCGCATTAACGTTATCGAAATCCATAAGATTAACGATAATATCATTATTAAATTTTGCTTCTTCAAAATGCCCATAATCAAATCTTATCACGAATAAGGGATTATTTTCCGCTCAACTGAATATATAAATAAATCCTTTTTGATTTTTTTATATAATTTAAAAACGATATTATAATTTTTACCATATACAGGTAAGACAATGTTATTTAAGTTTTCTTTTTCTAACACAAAATTTTTTTTGTTATCTTTTAATAATTTATCAAATTTATCGCCATAAAAATCAACTTTCATTTGTAAATTTAAAGCATTACAATATTCACTATTGTAAAAAGTTTTTGAATCATAATTAAATTTTTCATCAGAACAATAATTAATAAAATCAATATCTAAAAATTTCAAATAAGGATATAGTTCATAACCCTCAAAATTATGTAATATAAAATTAGCGCCCCTAAGATTATTATCATTTTTTATAATTGAAGCCGAATATTTTGAATTATTTGTCATTATGTGTGAATAAAAATAATTACCGGCTCTATAGAAAATCAATAAAAAGGATATAAAGATTAACAATGAACTAACAACATAATCATATTTTAAAATTTTGTAGTTATCTTTTAATACCCAACATGAAATTATGAAATATATGTAGTAAAAAAAATGATTCCAAATTGTACCCATAAAAATACAATTCATCAGAAATAACACTAAATAAGATGATACTAAAAAAATTGGGAATACTCTATTTTTTACATAAAAAATGGTTAGGATTAATCCTATTATTGCTATCAATATCAAATTAATATATATGTTAGAGATTATTAAATTTGAAAAAAAACTAATATTCATTGGCATTTCAATATGAGCCTTTGTATCTGAACCCAATAACTGAAATAGAACTAATAATGCTCCTAAACCCATTATTGTAAATGGAATTAATACTTTTTTCTTGTTCTTTAACAAGTCATATATGAATATTAAGCCAAATACTGTTGCTCCTACTATTGCCATTACACTCGTATTCGCACATAAAATCAAAAGCAACGCATACCAATTCGGATGATTTAATTTATCCTTTTCCATTGCCGTTATTGAAAACAATAACATTATGCCTATTGCATAGCAGCGTGCTAATACCGGATACACTACCAAAAACGGAAAACTGAAACTTATTAAAAACTTTATCCAGTTATTAAACGGAGATTTTAACCATAATATCAAAATCGCTATAAAACAAAACAACCAATTTAATAATAACATTGAATATGGATACATAAAATTACTCTTGGCAAATGGCATCAATACCAAATACCACAAAAAAGTATGTCCCTCTACTTTCATCTCACGTATGATTTCTACTATATTAAGCTCTTGGGCTATTAACCAAGCATGTGCCTCGTCATACCACGGTGAATGGTGCATGATACGTATTAACGTTATTACACCCCACAGCACGATGGAAAAAATAACACAAACATTTAATTTCTTTTGATTTTGCATATTATTATTATATCAAAATCAATTTGTTTTTATTTTTTCTATAAGATAAATGTAAAAACTTTCATTTAACTTTTTATATACTTTAAAGAATAATTTCTCGTTTATATTTATAGGAATAAACTGTTGTTTTTCCAGATTTGAAGGTGCAATAAAGAAATTATCTCCATCATGTAAAATACGATTAAAGTGCTCACCATCAAAATTTGTATGCGTAACTCCATTTACACTATAACAATCTATGCCTTTAAACATTGGAACTTTATCATATCCAAACGGCTTATCTGTACAATAATTTATTATATTGATATTTGTGTTTTTCAAATAAGGTACTATTTCGTATAGAATTAAAACATTATACAAAATTAATGTAGCGTTATTAATTCGTTCATCGTTTACGATTACAGAGGCGAATTTTTTGGAGTCTGAATTTATTATAGACCTGTAGTAGTTTATTCCTGGATTATAAAAAATATATACAAACGATAAAAACAATAACATAATACTTAATAGTGATTTATTACTAATAGACGAATAATTTTCTATTGTAAGCCAACAAAAAATGACAAAATATATAAAATAAAAGAAGTGATGCCAGACTTCTCCCGTATATATGCAATTTATTAAAAACAATATCAAAAAATTTGCAACCAAAAAAGATATGTTTATTTTATTTTTTATGCAATAAAAAGCTATTAAACAAGCCATCGAAACCAATATAAATAAATTAACTACTATATTATTAAAAATCAAATATTTGAAAAAATTTAATGACATAGGTTCATTTGCACCTATAATATCACCGGAAGAACCTAATAATTGAACAAGTACCAATACAGCACCAACACCCATTATAATAAACGGAATTAATAATTTATTTTTATTCTTTATTAATTCGTATATAAAATTTATACCGAAAACTGTTGCTCCTACTATTGCCATTACACTCGTATTCGCACATAAAATCAAAAGCAACGCATACCAATTCGGATGCTTTAATTTATCCCTGTCCATTGCTGTTATCGCAAATAAAAACATTATGCCTATTGCATAGCAGCGTGCTACAACAGGATATAAACCTAAAAACGGAAAACTGAAACTTATTAAAAACTTTACCCAATTATTAAACGGAGATTTTAACCATAATATCAAAATCGCTATAAAACAAAACAACCAATTTAATAATAACATTGAATATGGATACATAAAATTACTCTTGGCAAACGGAATCAATACCAAATACCAAAGAAATGTATGTCCCTCTATTTTCATTAATTTTATAATTTCAAATAAAT
>Ga0256405_10006013_pt1 | contig 19995 bp, 12 predicted proteins | sample RumenRJG_02DNA_FD_189096 | JGI IMG/M metagenome (GOLD analysis project Ga0256405, IMG submission 189096) | Bovine rumen microbial communities from Lethbridge, Alberta, Canada - RJG_02 | ecosystem: Host-associated > Mammals > Digestive system > Stomach > Rumen | place: Canada: Alberta... | reverse complement strand
AGGAACCCGCGGCGAAGAGGAGCAGGAAGAGGAGCAGGAAGAAGAGGATACGAAAGAAGCTTTTATCGTGCCGGAGGAGAACGTCACGGCAGAGGAAGCGGCAAGGACAGGCGGACCTGTCAAAGAATTATACGATCTGCAGCATGGGACTGCGCTTCCTGTGACAAAACTGAGGATACTGGAACAGAATGGTGCTCTCCAGATCTCATTGATCCGGGGAGAGACCGTGAGGACGGTCACCGGCGTGATTCGGTCTTCCGGAAGGACCGCAGTCCGTCTGCTGATCGCGCTGGCGGCGGCAGTTCTTCTGTACAGATTCCTGAATGCTGTCGGGGTATCGGTATCGAGAGCCGGAAAAGTACCGTGGCTGATGATCCGGGTCAGCTTCTTTTCGATCTTTCTGATGGTGCTGATCATGCCCGGATTCAATGAGATGCTTCGGCACTATCTATATGCCTATGGCTGCAGGAACGTACTGTTTCACTGTGCGAATGCAGCGGCCCAGCAGGGCAGGTTCATGGATCCTGAACTGCTGGAGCGCCTTTTGACAGAAGACGAGATGCTGAGTCCGGAGAATCTGGACGAGATATGGAAGACGGAAGGACGCGCCGCTCTCACGAAGCACCAGGCCATATCCATGGCTCCTGCAGAGGAAAAAAGTCTCATGGATCTGGCCCGGAGTGAAGAATATTGTATTGTCTGTAAAAAGTTCGGCTCCGTTGTTCTGGTCAGCCGGAGCACATCAGGCAAAGACAGTGTTATGTTCGTTCCCGACGGATCCCTCCGCACCCTTCTTGACCGTATATTCGCCGACGGAAAAACCAGAAGCTATATTTCTATCCTGAGCCGGGAAAAATATGCCGAAGTTTTTGTCCCCGTGGACCTGAGCTCAGGACGCAGGGTCCTGGTCGGTGCCAGAATGCCGGTGAGCGGGATCATGTACAGCATGTACAGGCAGAGGAAAGTGGTCAACAGGAGCTGCCTTGCAATCTGTCTGGTGATGCTTGCGGTCATGCTGTTTACCATCCTGCGCTGTCTGAAGCCGCTTTCCGGACTGACAAGAGCAGTGGCTGCCTTCGCGGGGGGCGATCTTTCCGCAAGGGCAGAGGTGAAAGGACATAACGAGATCTCCCTGACTGCGATATGTTTCAATGAAATGGCGGACACTCTGGAAAAACAGAGCGCCGGCGCGGAGTCTTACCGCCGTTTCTACGAAGCTTTCCTGCCTGCCACCCTGCTGCGGCGGTTCAGCGGAAAGAACCTGGCAGACGCCCTGGAGCACGGAAGCGGATACGGAGCCGCTGCTGTCTGTATGTCTGTCGGAAGCTCCGATTCCGATGAGGGAACAGAACAGTTTTTCGGAAATGCGATCCGGATCGCTCATAATGAAGGAGGACATCTTGCTTCTCTGACTGAGACGGGAATGAAACTGGTCTATCCGGAATCCTGTAAAGCAGCCCTCCGCACAGCTGCGGCGCTGGAGCAGGCGGAATTAAGAGATGGAAAACTGACAGTACCTGTCGGGATCGCATCCGGACCAGTTCAGCTCTATGTGGCTGGCAGCGCCCGGAGGAAGTCCGTCGCGGATATCGATACGGGAGAAGCGGCAGCGCTCTGCAGTATGGCGCGCAGTCTTGACATACCGGTGATCCTGACGGAGAAGATCATGCTGTCTCTCGGAAATACAGGACATCGGTATCATTTCCGCTGCCTGGGCCGCATCGGAACTGCTTCCTATGTCCCGGAGCAGCCTCTTTATGAACTGCTGGACGCGGACAGGCACGAGGTGCGGGAAGCAAAGGAACGCACCGGAAAGATCTTCGAGCATGGGATCCGGGCCTATGCGGCGGGCGACTACTTCACCGCCCGGAACGACATGATCCGGGTCATTGACGACAACCCGGGAGACCGGGCCGCCAGAAGTTATATTCTGAATTGTGACAGAAAGGAGCCTCCGGCAGTATGTCAGACGGAATTCTGAAAGAAAAGCGGGAGAAGCGCCGGAACACACCGTTTTTCCCGGTGGCGTCCGAGATCGTGCTGATCTTTATTCTGCTGATCATTGTCGGCGGTCTGGCGATGCTTTTTGCACTCAGGGAAGAACTGCTCCGGTATGAGACCGGAATGTACCGTCTTTCCCTGGAACAGCTTCTCGAAGCGGAGGCGGAACATTTTCTGGCTTTTGACGCAAAGTCCGGCACCGATCCTGTGGACATGAAGGAACTGGAGGAGGTCCGCAATGAATCCTATGCTTCTGAAGATATCAGCTTTTCAGGAGCCCTCGCTTTTGGTTTTACAGACTGGGAGAGAACCAGAAGAAGGAACAGCATCCACTTAAGCTATGTCTTTACAGAAGGCACAGGTTCTCTGACAGAACTCAATGTAGATAAGGGAACATCATCCGCCATCGAAACGGAAAGTGAACTGGGACAGGCCCTTTTGAAAGTAATCCTTGACCGGAAGATCGAAGAGGTCGTTCTGGGAACGGGCGAAAAGAAGCGCAGGGTCAGGATGCTTCCCCTGAAGGTGGTATCTCCTGTGAAATACGGCAGCACATACTTAAGCAAAGGCGGCAGGAGAGCCTCGGCAGTAATATGCGCCTATTACTATGAGATGCAGGAATTAAGAAACAGCCGGCGGCGGGGAATGATGATATCTCTGATCCCTCTTTCCGGACTGATCCTTTTCGCGGTGCTCGTCTCCGCCATGCTCTATTATTCCCTCCGGGTCTTTAAACCGATCCAGGCCAGCATGGAGGCGATCCGCAGGGGAGAAGCGGAGAAGGCTGAAGAGGAAGGCAAAAAAGTCAGAGAGCTGATTTCCACACCGGAGGTCAGGGAACTTCAGGACAATGTGCAGCTGATGTTCCTGAGCATCCGGGAGTACGGCGCAAATGTCAGTTCCATCATAAAAGAGTATGAACCGCTGCTTCCCGGGGTGCTGCTGAAATGGTTCGGGAAAGAGGATATCCGGGAGATCTGTCCCGGGGATGAGGCGGTCATGAACGGCGTATCCATGTACGTCGGCCTGGAGGATGCGCCCGGGCAGGGAGATGTTCTTTTTCGCGACAGAAACAAGCTGATCAGCGGGGTGGTCGATGCTGCATCGCTTATGGGCGGGACGGTCATCGCCATAGGTTACCGTCATATCAGAGCGATCTTTACGGAAGAAGTAAGGTCCAAAGTGCCGGATTTCATCAGGGAAGTCCGGGGGCTGGAGCTTCAGGGAACAGGAGTCAGAAGGATCCGGATCTCCTGCAGTGAGGGAAAAAGCGTTCTTTCGGTGATCGGTGTCCGGGAGCGGATGACTGTCCGGCAGGATCAGAAGACCGTCGATCTTCTCTCCGAGATGGACCGGCTGCAGGAAACTTACCGGCTGGAGCCTCTTTTCACAGGAGAAGGATCTGCTGAAGTGCCGGAATCCAGAGAACTCTGGAAGCTTTCCGGCGGTGAGGATCTGTACGAGATCCTGAACGGGAAGGAAGAGTCCGCAGCACGGAAACGCGGGACAAAAACACGATGGGAGAAGGCGCTGGAGCTTTTCCGCCAGGAGAAGTTCAAAGAGGCTGTGGAAGGCTTCGGTGCGGTGCTGCGCGCGGATAAAAACGACGGCGCGGCAGGATACCTGCTGGAGTATTGTGAGAAAAAGGTACAGCAAGGTTAGAATTCAAGTCCCGTTCGCGGGATGTCAGAGAGGCTCACGGCGCCATGAAGGATCCGAAACAGACTTATTTGAATGATATGAAATTTGAATCCAAGGGAGAATATCTGTCTTCTCTGTTCGTGCTCCTGGATCTTCTGATATTCAGGGATCCCGGTCAAAGGATGCTGGACAGAGGCCTTTCTCCTGAGCAGGATCCGGAGGAATGGATGGGGATCGTTCCGGACCGGGCGGAGCTGACGCTTCAGTGCGGGGAGAGTCTTGCGATCGAAGAGGCGATGGAGAAGACCCGGGCGCCCTGGTTTACACGGCTGGTCCTGGGATTTCTTCTCCGCTGTACTCTGGACCCTTCCTATGAGGCGGCTGCGGCGGCAGAGTGCGGCCGGGAGAGCATGACGCTGTACGAACTGTGCAGGATCTTTGCGGCACCGGAAGACCGGGAAGACCCGTCAGCGGTCTATGGGATGCTGGAAGAAATGAGGCCCTGCCTTGATCGTCTGTTCCCACAGCTTTTCCGCAGGGAACAGGTCTCGGGACAGACGATCGCCGGTCTTCTTCCGGTAATGGACGGACGGCTTGTCTCCCTTCTTCTCGGCAGGGACAAAGGAGATCACCTGCCCCGGGGAATGCAGCTGTATGCGCCCGGCATGGATGCGGAGAGCGGGAAGGCGGAACAGGAAAACAGCGCCCTGTCAGAGGAAGGACCGCGTCAGTGCGCTGAGGTCCTCCTGAAGCGGACAGAGGTCATGCCGCCGGAGACCGTGGTGCTATGGGGAAGAGGCGGTTCCGGAAAGCGGACCACCATGAAAGCATTTGCGGAAGGAGCTGGCAGGACACTGGTGTTCTATGATATGTCAGGGCCCCTGAATGAAACAGAGCGGCTGTACTCTGAACTGTTCCTTCTTCGAAGAGAATGCGTCCTCTCAGGCTTTGTGCCAGTGATCTCCGGACTGCAGCTTTTTGAGAAAGAAGCCCGGACGAAGCTTCAGAGCTTTTTACGTGAAAACTTTCTGCCGGAGACCGGCAGTGTCTATCTGCTCGCAGAGACAGAGGAAGTGCCGGATGACCTGCCGGAAAGCTTTTTCCTTCCGATGAAGGAATTGCGAGGCACGGACAGGATCCGCCTCTGGAAGAAGGTCCTTCCCGGGGAAGCGGGGATCACTGACGCCGGGATCGATGCCCTCTCCAATACGTTTGCTTTTACTCCGGGGCAGATCCGGGATGCGGCGGCCCAGGCTGTGAGGCTCGCGGGACCGGAAAAGCAGGTTACAGAGGAGCTGGTGTATCAGGTGTGCTACGCGAAGCTGGGGCATCCCCTGAAAAATCATACCCAGAGGATCCGGTCGCCCTTCACCTGGGACGATCTTAAAATGGCTCCCGTAGATAAAGCAGTTCTCAAGGATCTCTGCGGATGTGTCCGGACCCGGCACATCGTCATGCAGGAGTGGGATTTTGAGAAGAAAGTCCCTTACGGCGCAGGCATCACTGCTCTGTTTGCAGGCCCTCCCGGCACCGGCAAGACCATGGCGGCCCAGGTGATCGCCAATGAGCTTAAAATGGAGCTCTATAAGGTGGACCTTTCCCAGGTCATGGACAAATACGTGGGCGAAACAGAAAAGAATATCAAAAGGATCTTCGAACTGGCTGGCAGGAGCAACAGCGTCCTGTTTTTCGACGAGGCGGATGCTATTTTCAACAAGCGTATTTCGGCGGAAAACTCCAACGACCGCTTCGCCAATATCGAGTCGTCACTTCTTCTTCAGTGCATCGAAGAGTTCAGCGGCGTAACACTGCTTGCCACCAATAATATGTCTTCCATCGATGTGGCGTTTCTACGCCGATTCCGATTTTATCTTCTGTTCAAGGAGCCGGACGAAGAGATCCGGTTCCAGATCTGGAGCTCCGTGTTTCCTGCGGAAGCTCCGGTGGATCCGGCAGTGGACTTTAAAGAGCTTGCCAGGATATTCCGCTTTACCGGCGCAGTCATCAAAAATGTTGCGATGCAGGCTGCCTACCTTGCCGCAGAGTACGGGAAAGAGATCGGTATTCTGGAGATCCTGGTGGCAGTGCGCAGAGAACTTGAAAAGGAACAGCGGATGCTGACCCGTGACAGCATGGGCAAGTATGAGTATCTGTTCCCGGAAGTGGTCGGCTGGAACAGCAGTATGGACCGCAGCGCTCAGTCCCATACCGATCTTATATAAAAACGCGAGGTTTTCAAATGCCAGACAGAGCTACGTTGCAAAAACAGCTGAATGAGGCCGGAAAGGCCTACAAAGGGTTTCTGGAAAGACAGAGAAATGACAAGTTCTTTACGCAGAAGCAGAAGATCGAAAGAAAAAGGACTTTCCTCGAAAATCATGTGGACTTATTCGATGAGTACCTGCGCGGCCGCCACAGCAGACTGGCCTGGGATGGCCTTACCAGGGACGCTAAAGATCTTGCGAAGGATGTGTCCGAGGAATTCCCCGACAGTATTACCGGTTATAAAGTAGTACCCACCAGCGGCAGAAGGGAAAGGGGACGGGTTCAGGATCGGAAGGAAGAGCCGGTCAATATCCTGGGCGCAGACCGGGAGGAAGACAATATTGTAATCAATGAAGAGCGCGGAGAGATCGACCTGCAGGGGCAGGCGTTTAAGAATTTCAGGAATCGGACAGAACGGAAAGAAGTAAAGAGAGAAACAGTACGCGAAGGGAGTATCCGGGAGACAGAGAGTCAGAAGGGGCTGAAAAAGGGTATCACTGAGGCGCAGGAGAAAGGGATCCGTGAGATCTGTGCCTGGATGTACCGGAACACAAAGACGCACCAGAAATTCGTGGAAGGGATCGCCGGCAGGACCCCCAGGGAAAAGCTGCTGATGTTTTACATTATCGAAAACGACAAACGCCACAATGTGACCCAGCAGGATATCTTTAACTCCCAGCAGTTTGTGCCCAGCGTTGAAGCATTTGAGAAAAAGATCTATTTCGTGAAGCACTGGTACAAATTCGGCGGTAAGAACATCAACTGGGACCTGATCGCGGACGCGGCAGCTACGGCATTTCAGGCCCAGGGCCTTCTGGGTGTTATCGGCATGGCCGAGGGGGAAATGCAGAACCAGAAGAGCGGTATCCAGGAGATCCACGAAGAGGAGGTCATGGAGGGGATCAAAGAGAATTCTGTTTCTTCCGACAAAGAGAATCTGCTCGAGATCTCCACCGGCGCTCATGAGGACGAGGAACAGAAGAAGCCGATCCTTCTGGATGAGAAGGATGAGGTGATCCTTCCTGAAAAGACCGGTAAAAAAGATGTCATAAAACAGGCGGAAGCTCAGATCGCTGATATCGAAGCACGGACAAAGAACCTTATCCGGATCCAGAATAATATAGCGAAGGGCAATAACCAGGAAATTGTAAACATTCAGGAGCTGATAATTGATCTTGAATCCAGGATCGAACGGCTGAGGAAATTTGCACAGGAAAACAGCGCTCTGCAGAATATGGCTCTTGACAAAGATGTCGAACATCCTAAGGGTGCCGCAGGAGTGGAAAAAGTAAATGACGTTGTGCAGTATCACGCCAAGTACATGAGCCAGGTGACGAGTGCGTGCAGCACGGCAAACTCAATTATCAGCACATGTAAGAAGGCATTCGACAATCCTGCCTGGACCAAAACGGGTTCTACAGTAGGCCTGGATGCCGGATTCGGGCTTGACAGCCTGATGACTCTGGCCAACGCCCTGGCCTCTGTCGTCAATATTATGAGCTTCTTCAAAAGCTTCAGCTCCGGTGCCTGGGAAGACATCACGGGAAAGGGCGTCACGGCGCTCCTTTCTTTCGCAAACGCGTCAAAATCCGGCTTTACAGCTACGAGAGCAGCAGCTTCGATCTTCTATGACGCAAGCTGGGGTACTAGTGGCACTTCCAATGTTGCGGCAGGAATGAAGACCGGAGCTGGGATCGCCGGTATCGCGATCGGCAGCGTGACCGCAGGGATGGGTATTTTTAACATGTCCACTGCAGGTTACCGGAAAAGCCTGACCACGGAAACAGAGCAGTATCTGGAGGATAAAAAGACCAGGATCAATAATGTGGAAGAGCCCCTGACCGAGGAACAGAAGGAGGCGGCGGAGAAAGAGAAGGGAAAGAACCAGATCCTCAAAAACATCATTACCGCCAACAGGAAGGCGGCGAACCGGACCCAGACCTCTGCTGCGCTGCAGACGATCCAGGGTGGTCTGAATGTTGCGTCAGGAGCCCTGGCAATGGCTTCGGGCGCTACTGTCGGTATCTCCACCATCGTTTCCCTCGGCCTTTCCGGTGCGGCCCTGATCGTCGGCCTCGCCAATTATATCTACCAGAAAAAGAGCAAGAAAAAAGAAGTCGTTGATGTCGTAGACCGTTATATTAATATGGACAGTCTCTACAAAAACTATCTGGACAAGAATATGGCCGGCCTGGCAGGCAACCGGAGGCAGAGAGAAATAAAAAAACAGGGCGGAGAAAGCAAGCTGAAGGAAAACATCCGCGGCGAAGTAGCGGCCGTCCTGGGATTTCCGTCGGTCGAGAAGATGTACAATTATATTATGTGGCAGTACGCCCAGACGCTCCACGATCTGGTGTTCAAAAAGAACGGACATTACGTTACGGAAGAAGAAATGAACGGGAACCAGGTGGACGACTACCAAGACAGGATGCAGTACAAGAAACTGATCCGGTCACTGGGCTTAAAGGTGGCCTTTGCCAGAAACGGGAAGGAGCCGGTACCCAGTGCGGCTGCGATCTACAAGAAGCTGATAGCTTAAATGGAACAGGAGCAGGCAGTGAAATGGCACAGTTACCGGAGATCAATGCGGGGGATCTGATCCGCTTTTATTTCAGAGACGCCGGGGAAGAGAATAGTGTCTTCCTGAATGCAGCGGAAGAGCGGCAGGGCTTCTCCCGCTTTGCGGATCTGCTCTGCGCCCTGCTGCTGGTCCTCGAGGAGGCGGAATCCCCCTTTTCCTTTGAAAGGATCGGGAGTCTTTTCCGGAACGCCGGGGCGGCAAAGGCGCTGGAGCCCAGAGGGGAGACCAGCTTTCCGGAGAAGGAGATACTTCGCGGCATCTGGGAGGAACTCCTCCGGAAAAGCGCCGGACTTCCGCTGGGGAAGATCCTGAACGACAGACGGCTCAAGCCGCTGGAAAAAACGGCGTTCCTTCTGGCGTTCTTAGTCCAGAGGAACCGGAAATACGAACGGCTTTTCGGAGAGCTTCAGGATCAGGAAGAGGGAATCACACTTCCGACGGTCGGACTGGCATCGGATCTGGGGCGCCTCTTCCTTACGGAAGGGGAGAATGATCCGTCTCTCCTTCTCCGGAGCGGAAGCTTCCTGAACCGAATCCTTCTCTCGCCGGTCCGTATACCTGACGGCATTTCGGTCCTGGCGCTTCCGCTCAGGGTGAGCTCTCAGGCTTATTTCCATGCCCTGGGTGAGGACGGCGGCCTGGGGATCCTTGCGTCCTTTGCAGATCTTAGCTGCCCGGAAGAAGCAGCATATAACGTCCATCCTGAACTGCTTCAGGAACTGAAGGAGGCCCGGGACGGCGCGGAATCATTCCGGGAGGCCGGGATCATCTGCCTCGAAGGAGAAAGCGGCGCGGGAAGGACTTTCCTGATGAAACAGCTGGCAGCTTCCGAAGGGAAAGAACTCCTTCAGGTCTCCGGCCAGGGACTTCTGGACAGTGAAGTACGGAGGCCTGAGAAAGCAGTGCGGGAGATCATCAGCCGCTGCACCCTGAGGGGTGAGCTGCTCTTTGTCACGGATCTTCCGTCGGAACCGGCGGACAGAAATCTTGTCAGGGAGATCCTGTCCCGGCTTTACGCGGGGCTTAAGGTCTTCTATACAGGCACCGGGCGCTTCCATGAGGAGATATTTCCGGAAGGTGCCCGTGTCCGTCTGCTTCAGGTACCTTTCCCGGACATGGGAGCCCAGAGAAGGCTCTGGGAACTTTTTGCCGGGGAGCTGGAGATCTGTTTTGCGGAAGATGTGGAGATCCCGCATCTGGTGTCCAAATACAATATGACGCCGGGACGGATCAGGGAGACTCTGAGATCCGCGCGGATCCATGCGGAAAAGAAGAACGGCAGATACTATGTCAGACGGCAGCTGATCGAAAAGACGATCCGCGGCAGCAGTACGAAAAGCTTCGGCGAATACGCAGCAAAGCTGGATCCGGTGTTCGGCTGGGAGGACCTGCAGCTCCCGGAGGAGAGCAGGAGCATCCTCCTGAAGGCGATGGACCGGGTGCGCCTGAAGAGCGTGGTGAATGAAGACTATGGCTTTTCCAGAAAGCTGCCCTACGGGAACGGCGTCTCCATCGTCCTCTACGGTCCTCCGGGGACCGGAAAGACCATGACAGCCCGGGTCCTGGCGAAGGAGCTGGGCCTGGACATCTACCGCATCGACCTCTCCCAGGTGGCGAACAAGTATATCGGTGAATCGGAAAAGACTCTGGGGAAAATCTTCGACACCGCAAAATACTCCAACGCGATCCTCTTTTTTGACGAGGCGGATTCGCTGTTCGCAAAGCGGACGGAAGTGAAGGACTCGAACGACAGACACGCGAATGCGGAGACGGCATACCTTCTGCAGAAGATCGAGGAGTACGCGGGGGTATCGATCCTGGCGACGAATGTATTCTCCAATTTCGACGAGGCCTTCCGGCGCCGCATGACCTTCCTGGTCCCGATCCGCTGGCCGGACGAGACTGAGCGGCTGGAACTGTGGAAAAAGACCTTCCCGCCTGAGACTCCCCTCTCCGCGGACGTGGATCTTCCTTTCTACGCGAAGAAAGCGGAGCTCACGGGCAGCGCCATCAAGGCAGCGGCGCTCTCCGCGGCGTTCCGGGCGGCAAAGGAGAAGCGGCCCGTGTGCCATCAGGATATCCTGGAGGGGATCGCCGACGAATACCGGAAGAGCGGCCGGACGCCGGGACCTGAAGTGATGAAGGTGACCGGCGGGGAACGGCCGGAAGGGAGGCAGGGGTGAAAGGACTGACAGCCGCCTACCTGCCGGACGACCTTGCGAGAGAAAAGAATTATGAGGAGCAGCCGCGGAGTTTCAGCGAACTGAAGGACTACCTTTCGCGCACCGGAAAAGCCTACCGCACTTTCAAGTGGAGGGAGGAACGGGACGGTTATTATACCCGCTTCCAGAAGGAGCGGAGAAAGAGGGACTTCCTGCAGAACCACGCCGGCGTGATCAGTGATTTCTGCCGTCTCCTGGAGACACTTTCCCCGGAGGAACAGAAAGCTGCACTGACGCTGCCGGAAGGCAGGGAGATGAAGGAAGACTATACACGCTATTTCTCCGGCAGTACCGGGGCCGCGGTCTTCGGAGAAAAAAAAGAGAAGCGCGATCCGGAAAAGGAGAAGGCAAAAGATAAGGAACTGGTTCGGGAACCGGAGCCGGGACGGTACGCGGCGAGCCGGAAAGGTGAGAGCGGGAAACGGTACGGAAGCACCTCTCTTCTGGTGCATCCGGAGAATGAAGCCTTCCGCGGGGAAGATGAAGGTCTGACCCGGGAGAAGGAAGCGGCGCAGGCGGACCGGGAGGAAGCGCTGCAGCAGGGCCTTTCGGATCTTCAGCTGAAGGGGATCCGGGAGAACTGCACCTGGATCTGCAGGAACGCGATGCACAGCTTCGCCGGACTGAGAGCGGACCGGGCCGCGTTTCTGGATACGGTCCTCAACAAGACTCCCAGGGAACTTCTTCTCACCTTTTACTGTCTGGAAAAGGGAAGGTACGGGCTCCTGAACAGAAAAGACATAAGAAGGGCGCTTCGCTCCTATGTGCCGGATCCGGAGGTGATCTTAAGCCGTATGACAAAAAGCCGCTGGATCTCGGCGGCATCCGGGATGAACGGAAGCTATATCTACTGGAACCGGCTGATCAATGCGGCAGATTCCGTGCGGCATGTAAGAATGGAACTTCTGGAGATGGATCCCTCTGCAGGTCCTGAAGATGAGGATGAAAGACTTTACGGAGAGGAGCTGCAGGAGGAAGGAGACGGCTCCGGCAAGGGCTTTATCGACGACATCCGGCGCTGGCTCCGTATCGCCGACGGAGAGGACACCGCGGACGGAGCGGATGCCCTGCCGGATGACGATCTGTTCGGAGATTCCGGAAACGGGGCGGGAGACAGCGAGGATAACTGGATCCCGCTGCCGCTGGCAAATCTGTTCAAGCTGTTTTAAGGGGGTTCTGTCAGCATGAAAAAGTACCTGTATGTCGACACGGAAAACACAGGCCTGAGCTTTATCGACCTTGTAAGCAAAATGGGGAAGTCCTGGAAGGTGACGATCTTTTACTCAGTGAAGTCGCCGAAGCTTTCTTTCGCTGAGATGGATCAGATCGCGGGGGCACAGTGCGGGATCCGGTTTATCGCCTGCAGAAACGGCAGACCGAACGCCATGGATTTCTGTATCATGACCCACCTCGGAATGAACGTGGAGCGCCACCCCAAGGCGATGCACCTCATCATGAGCCGGGACAAGGGGTATCTTTCCGGCATCGATCTTCTCCGGTCCCGGGGATATTACGTGGGGGAGATCGTCCTGGACGAGCAGACCCACACGGTGTCCTGGGTGAGCACGGCGGAGAGCGCGAAACCCTATGACCGGATCAGGGAGTATTTTGATTCCTTGTTCGCGCTGGAGCAGATCCCGAAGGAAGGTCTGCTTCCGGCAGACATACCGGAGGAGAGAAACGGACTCCTCCTCCCGGGAAACCTTTCCGGGGGCGATGCCGCCGGTACCGGACCTGTTCCTGACGGAACTGCGGCAGCCTCCGTTCTTTCTTCCACCGGAACTTCCTCCCGTTCTTCCGGGAGCAGACGGCGGAGGGGCAGCCGGGGAAGAGGCAGCCGGGGCGGAGGAGAGCTGAACGGCAGCCTGAATCTGACGGCGGCTTCCCTGGAGAAAAAGATGATCGATATCCTCATCGATCATTTCGATGCTGTCGGTGTAGACCGGCAAAGAAGGCTGATGGGACAGGTCATGAAGAGGGGGCTGCAGGTCTCCTGTGAAAACGGGGAGCTTCACTTTGACCGGCTCCTTCCGAGCCTCAGGAAGTTCGCCGCATTCAGGACAGGTGACGACGCGGTACGGGAGCTGCTTTCTCTTCTGGAAGGCATCGACGGACTGATCATCAGCGGTGCGGAAGTTTTTTATCAGGCGGAGGAGACATCTGGAGAAACCGAAGAAGACTTCACAGCAGGGATCCTGTCCGGAGCCGATCCGGAGGGCGGGATCTGGCTTGAAGATGAGGAACTGCCGGAGCAGGGAGCTGCTGCGGAAGACAGTGCGGATGATTCCTTTGATGATGGGGAAGATGAGGCAGAGGACGGGACAAGGGGCGAAAGGACCGGCAGTGACCCGGAAGAAGGGTGGGAACTGGACCGGGATGAGCCGCTGCCTTTTGTGTAAGATCCATCTGTTTTGCAAATGACACTTGCAGAACTTTCCGCAGACGACGGGACCGCAACAACAGAGCGAAAGAGGCCGGATATGATATACATGGACCACGCGGCGACAACGCCGCTTTCTCCTGAAGTGCTGGAAGCCATGCTGCCCTGGCTGAAGGAAGGCTTCGGCAATGCTTCTGCTCTTTATCCGCTGGGGTTAAAGTCCGCGGCGGCGATCGACAGGGCGCGGGAACAGTGCGCTGCGGTGATCGGAGCGGAACCCGGAGAGATCTATTTTACAAGCGGGGGCTCCGAATCGGACAACTGGGCGTTAATAAAGGCAGCGGAAAAATATGCCCCGTGCGGAGGACATCTCATCACCACCGCCATGGAGCACCACGCGATCCTGAACACCTGCCGGTATCTGGAATCAAGGAAATACGAAGTGACTTTCCTGAAGCCCGGTCCGGACGGGCAGATCCGTCCGGAACAGGTGAAGGCAGCCATCAAAGACGATACGTTTCTTGTCAGCGTCATGACGGCGAACAATGAGATCGGAGCGGTGCAGCCCATCCGGGAGATCGGCACTCTCTGCAGGGAGAAAAAGATCCTGTTCCATACGGACGCTGTCCAGGCCTTCGGCCATATCCCCATCAACGTGAAGGAGGACTGCATCGATCTTCTTTCCGCCTCAGGACATAAGTTCAACGGACCGAAGGGGACCGGATTCCTGTATATGCGGAAAGGACTGCGCCTGCCGCCGCTGATCGCCGGAGGCCGGCAGGAGAGAGGCCTAAGAGCCGGGACTGAAAATGTGGCAGGGATCGTGGGTGTCGGAGAAGCTGCCAGGATCGCGGGAATGACCCTGGAGGACCGGATGCGGTCGGTCGCCGCGGCCCGGGATCATTTTATGAAACGGATGATGGAGACCGTCCCGGACACGAAAGTCAACGGCGGCATGGAGCGCCGGCTTCCCAACAACCTGAATATCTGCTTTCGAGGTATCGACGGGGAGCGCCTGCTGCTGAAGCTTGCGGAACGGGGGATCTGCGCCAGCGCGGGGAGCGCCTGTGCCAGCGGGAGCACCGAACCGAGCCATGTGCTGAGGTCGATCGGGCTTACCCACGCGGAAGCCATGAGCAGCCTGCGTTTTACTATCGGCCACGACACCACGTTGAAAGAGACAGAGGAAGCAGTCAGAATCACCGCGGAGCTGCTCTCGGAACTTCGGAAACACAATTAAAAGGCGGTTCATGAGCAAGAAATGAAGCAGATTGCGAATGACCGCTATTACAAGAATGGAGACAGAACTGAGATGGAATACGGTGCGGTCATTGCCATTACGGGAACGTCCGGAAGGGCGGCCAGGATCAGGGAACTGGGCGGCGGAAGCTTCCTGGGGATCGAAGAACGTATCATACAGAATTTCCGCTCCGCAGGCGTGGGCGAGATCGCTGTAGTCGCAGGACCTCAGAAAAAGCTGGTCCGCCGGCTCCAGAACCATGGGGCCGTTTTCCTGCGGGAAAAAGATCCTGACGCTGAAATGTTTACTCTGGTACGCAGAGGACTGGAGTATTTCAAAGACAGGTGTGAGATGATCTTTATCTGTCCGGAGAGCGTTCCCTTCTTTACGGAGCAGACGGTACGTCTCATGATGGAGCAGACAGCGGACGTGGTGATCTGCTGCTCCGGAGGAAAAAAAGGACATCCTGTGATGCTTGGAAGCGCAGTGGTAGACCAGATCCTTTCCTACCAGGGAGAAGGAGGTTTAAGCGGCGCCATCGCAGCGCTTGATACAGAGCCGCTGCTTCTGGAGACCGGGGACGCGGGGACCCTTTCCGATACTGCAACGAAAGAGGAATTTGCCGCCCTGGTACGGCGTCATGACGCGGTGATCCTGCGTCCGGAGATCAGGATCTCCTTCAGCGGAAAACAGTCTTTTTTTGACGGGGAGAGCGCAGCCCTGCTGCAGCAGATCGACCGCTGCGGAAATGTCCGGGAAGCTTGTGAGAAAATCGGCATTTCTTACAGTAAGGCGTGGGGTATGATACGTTTGGCGGAGGAAGGACTCGGAGGGAAGATCGTTGAGCGGAGAGCCGGCGGAAAAGACGGCGGCGGCGCGAGCATCACAGAGCGCGGGCGGAAGCTTACGGAACTCTATCAGCGCTATGAGGAAGCTGTCAGGGATTTTTCAGAGGAAAAGTACGGTGAGATTTTTCTGGAGAGTGGGTTTTTCCATCAGGAGGAGTGACATCGGAACGGCTGATGTCTTTCATCGGAACGGCTGATTTTACAGTTTTTGTTCTTTCGTGTAAACTTTTTTTAAAGGCAGATACTGTCTTCCTGTGCAGGGAAACATGGGCCTGAAGCTCATTGTTTCCCTTAAAACCGAAGACCGAGTTGTTTTGAAATAGAAATCGATAAGGAGGCGTTTTGAAGCGCATCTGGCTGATCCGGCACGGAAAGCCGGAATATGGAACGGAAGGATCAAGATGCATCGGAGTGACAGACCTCCCGCTCAGCGGTGAGGGAGAAGCTGCGATGATGCGGATGGGGCTTCGCGCGGCGGAACATGAGGGCAGTTTCCTGCGGGGCGCTGTATTCTGCAGCAGCCCGCTGAGGCGGGCGGTATCTTCGGGAGAGGCGTTTTTAATGGGCGCATCTCAGGCGGAGCGGGAACTGAAGAATACCGCGCTGGCGCGGATCAGCGGATTTTCGGAGGTGGACCTGGGAAGCTGGGACGGTCTTTCCTTCCGGGAGATCCGGGAGCGGTTCCCGGAGGAATACCGTCTGCGGGGAGAGTCCCCGGGCTGTTACAGAACGCCGGGAGGCGAGACACTGGAGGAGGCGGGACACAGGTTCCTTAAGACCCTGCAGCTGCTTGCTGAAGATACAGGAAAGGACCTGGTGGTCTTCGGCCACAGCGGTGCCATGGGTGCCGGGCTTTCGATCCTGGAGCACCGGTCCGCCGACGGGTACAGGAATTATTTCCGTTCCTACGGGGGGATCATACAGCTTTCCATGGAGGAAGGCGGAAAAATATTCAGAGTTGACGAGAGGGTATTCATATGAAGCTGATGAAAACGACGGAAGCAGTAGGACAGATGCTCTGCCATGATATCACACAGATCATAAAGGATGTTTCGAAGGGCCCCGTGTTCCGGAAGGGACATATCATCACAGAAGAGGATGTGCCGGTGCTCTTAAGTGTCGGCAAGGACCACATCTATGTGTGGGAAGTGAATGAAAACATGCTCCACGAGGATGAAGCGGCAGAGGTCCTTTACGCCATGTCCGCATCAGAGCACATGCACCCCTCCGAGATCAAAGAGGGCAAGGTGGAGCTGATCGCGGACTGCGCGGGGATCCTGAAGATCGACCGCGATCGTCTCCGCACGGTCAACGCCCTGGGGGAAATGATGATCGCTTCCCGGCACGGTAATTTCGCGGTGAAAAAAGGAGATAAGATCGCCGGCACCCGCGTGATTCCGCTGATCATCGAGAAGGAGAAGATGGAGCGGGCAAAGACCGCTGTGGCGGGTGCTCCCATCTTCCGCATCCTGCCCTTCGTACACAAAAAAGTCGGCATTGTGACCACGGGGAATGAAGTCTATTACGGGCGTATCCAGGATACGTTTACACCTGTGATCCGTGAGAAGCTTGCGGAGTTCGACACAGAGGTGATCGGGCAGAAGCTGTCCTCCGACGATCCGGAGATGGAGATCCGCTGTATCCGCGAATTCCTGGAGATGGGCGCGGACATGGTGCTCTGTACAGGCGGCATGAGCGTGGATCCCGACGACAAGACTCCTTACGCCATCCGGGAGACGGCGGACGAGGTCATCACCTATGGAGCACCAGTGCTTCCGGGCGCTATGTTCATGCTGGCGTACAAAAACGACGGAGACAGAAAGATCCCCATCTGCGGCCTGCCTGGCTGTGTGATGTACGCGAAGCGGACGATCTTCGACCTGGTGCTTCCGCGGATCATGGCGGACGAAGTCCTTACGGCGGAGGATTTCAGCGTTCTGGGAGAGGGCGGATTCTGTCTGAACTGCCCGGTGTGTACATTCCCCAACTGCGGATTCGGAAAGGGACAATGAGATGAAAGAGCTTTTTGATATCGTCAGTGAACTGAACCTGAATCACGACAGTTTCCTTTTTACCCTGCTGGACGGAGAGTACTGCGGAGCAAAAGCCCTGGTTTACGGCGGGGCGGTCAGCTGGTGTTCAGGAGAAGAGGCATTTTTTGAGGAGCATCTGGAGGAACTTTCTGGAGCTGAAGATACCGGGATCCGGACAGTTGGCGGACGGAGACTTTACGCGGAGCGTTTCGGAAGGGAAAAGCAGGTGGTGATCTGCGGCGCGGGGCATGTGGGTGCTGCAATTACCACAGCTGCAAAATTCATCGGCCTTCGTGTTACGGCGATCGACGACAGGCCTATGTTCGCGGACGCTGCCCGGGACGCCGGAGCGGACCAGGTGATCTGCGATGATTTTGTGGAAGCGCTGAAGGAGATCCCGGGCGGCAGTGACACCTACTTTGTCATCGTGACCAGGGGACACCGCTGGGACCAGGAATGTCTCAGGGAGATCGCGAAGAAGCCACACGCCTATATCGGCCTCATGGGATCCAGACGCAGGGTGAAGTTCGTGAAGGAGGCGCTGGCGGAGGAGGGCATCTCCAAAGAAGTGCTGGACCGGGTGTATACCCCTATCGGACTGAATATCGGCGGGGAGACTCCGGAGGAGATCGCGGTCTCCGTCATCGCGGAGATCATCGAAGTAAAAAACAAAAAGCAGAAACAGTATGGCTTCAGCGAAGATATTCTTGACGCGGTGACGGGAGAGCATCACCATGAAGCGCTGGTGGAAAAGAAGAAGATCCTTTCCACCATCATCAGCCGGAAGGGCTCAGCGCCCAGGGACGTTGGGACGAAGATGCTGGTCCTGGAGGACGGAAGCTGTATCGATACCATCGGCGGCGGCTGCGTTGAGGCGGATGTGATACGGAAATGCCGGGAGCTGCTGCTCACGGATACCCCGCAGGCACAGGTGATGCATGTGGACCTCACTGCGGAGGAAGCCGAGGAAGAGGGAATGGTCTGCGGCGGTGTGCTGGAAGTGCTGCTGGAGAGGGTCTGAAATGCGCGACCGGTACGGCAGAAAAATAGATTATATGCGGATCTCGGTGACGGACCGCTGCAATTTCCGCTGCAGATACTGCATGCCTGACGGAATAAAGCAGGTCCCGATGTCTAAGATCCTTACCTATGAGCAGATCGCGGAGATCTGTGAGGCTGCGGTCTCTTCGGGGATAACGAAGTTTAAGATCACGGGCGGGGAACCGCTGGTGCGTCTCGGCTGTCCGGACCTGGTCCGCATGATCCGGGAGATCCCGGGGACGGAACAGATCACCATGACTACCAACGGCATGCTGCTTTCTGAGATGCTGCCGGAGCTTAAGCGGAGCGGCCTTGACGCTGTGAACATCAGCCTCGACACACTGAAGCCGGAGGTGTTCCGGTTTATTACCGGTGTGGATGCCCTGGACAGGGTGCTGGGAAGCATCCGGGACGCAGTGGATGCCGGCCTCCGGGTGAAGATCAATTCCGTGCTGCAGCAGGGCGTGAATGACGGCGAATGGAAGGAACTTATCCGTCTTGCGGAACATCAGCCGGTGGATGTCCGTTTCATTGAGATGATGCCCATCGGTCATGGAAAAGATTTTACAGAGATCAGCAACGAGGAGATCCGGAGAAGGGTGACCGAGTTCTGGCCTGGCACCCGGGAGGACAGAACAGTCCACGGGAACGGGCCTGCCTGCTATCTCCGGATCCCGGGCTTTCTGGGAAGCATCGGCTTTATCAGCGCCATGCACGGGAAGTTCTGCGGCAGCTGCAACCGGATCCGCCTGACGTCCCAGGGAAAGCTGAAGCCGTGCCTCTGTTACGGGGAATCCGTGGACCTTATGGACATCTTCCGCGTGCCTGACCGGACCATGAGGAAGCAGATGCTGGAGGAGAAGCTTTCCGAAGCGGTGGGGAAAAAGCCGGAGAGCCACTGTTTTACGGAGCTTTCGGAAATTACGGAAAAAAAAGACATGGTACAGATCGGGGGATGATGATGTCGGAGGAAAAGAACACTGCCGGGATGAAGGGAAAGGTGATCGCGGTCTGCGTCAGTGAAAAAAAGGGAACTCAGAAAACGGAAGTACCTTCCGCCGTGCTGGTGCCGGACTGGGGAATCGAAGGGGATGCCCACGCAGGGAAGTGGCACCGCCAGGTAAGTCTTCTTGCTTTTGAAAAAATAGACGAATTCCGGAAGAAGGGCGCGGAAGTGGATTTCGGCGCCTTCGGTGAAAATCTCATCGTGGAGGGCTTTGACCTGAAGGAACTGCCTGTGGGAACACGTTTCCGCATCGGCGAAGTACTTCTGGAGCTCACGCAGATCGGAAAGGCATGCCACAGCCACTGTGAGATCTACAAGGTGATGGGAGACTGCATCATGCCCCGGGAGGGTGTGTTCACGGAGGTCATTGAAGGAGGAACGGTACGTCCGGGTGATGAGATCACTCTGATCTCTGCGGATCCGGAGAGGCCTTTTACGGCTGCGGTCATCACGCTTTCCGACCGGAGTTTCCGGGGGGAGCGCGAAGACAAAAGCGGTCCGGTGATCGTTGAGATGCTGAAGGAAAAAGGGTACAGGGTGGTGGAGACCCTGCTGCTGCCGGACGGGAGACCGAGGCTCGAAACAGAACTGAAGCGGCTGGCGGACCAGCGGCAGGTGAACGTGGTCTTTACGACCGGCGGCACTGGTTTCTCGGAACGGGACCTGACGCCGGAAGCCACCATCGCGGTGTCGGACCGCCTGGCGCCGGGGATCGGCGAAGCCCTGAGGGCCTATTC
>Ga0256405_10006012_pt1 | contig 20002 bp, 19 predicted proteins | sample RumenRJG_02DNA_FD_189096 | JGI IMG/M metagenome (GOLD analysis project Ga0256405, IMG submission 189096) | Bovine rumen microbial communities from Lethbridge, Alberta, Canada - RJG_02 | ecosystem: Host-associated > Mammals > Digestive system > Stomach > Rumen | place: Canada: Alberta... | reverse complement strand
TGGACAAATACGGTTCCGACAAGCCGGACATCCGTTTCGGCATGACCATCCATGAGATCACCGCCCTTGCCCAGGGACACGGATTCGGAGTGTTCGACTCCGTTCCCTATGTGGGAGCCATTGCCGTCGAAGGAGCGGCAGGCTGGTCCCGCAAGCAGCTTGACGAACTCACCGAATGGGTGAAGCGTCCCCAGGTCGGAGCCAAGGGTCTCGTGAACATCAAACTGAACGAGGACGGGACAGTAAAGTCTTCCGTCGACAAATTCTTCTCCCCTGAAGACCTCAAGGCCATCGCTGAAGCCGTTGAGGCAAAGACCGGCGACCTCATCCTCGTGCTTTGCGGTGAAAAGAGGAAGACCCAGGTTCAGCTCGGCACCCTCCGCATCGAACTCGGAGGCCGCATGGGATTGCGCGACCCCAAGGTGTTCGCTCCCCTGTGGCTCACGGACTTCCCCCTCTTCGAGTGGAACGAGGAAGAGAACAAGTGGGATGCCCTGCACCATCCTTTCACTGCACCGAAGCCGGAACATCTCGAGTATTTCTACAGCGACAAGCCTGAAGACATCCTGAAAGTCTGCGCCAACGCCTATGACTTCGTCCTTAACGGCTGCGAGCTCGGCGGCGGTTCCATCAGGATACACAACCCGAAGGTCCAGGAGCGCATGTTCCAGATCATCGGCATCGGTCCGGAGGAGATGCAGCGCAAGTTCGGATTCCTCATCAACGCCTTCAAGTACGGCGCTCCCCCTCACGGAGGCCTTGCTTTCGGACTTGACCGCGTCTGCGCCCTTTTCGGAGGAGCCGATACCATCCGGGACTATATCGCCTTCCCTAAGAACAACCAGGGCAAGGATATCATGCTCGGAGCGCCCTCCATCATTGACACCAAACAGCTTGACGAACTCCATCTCGACCTGCGTCCGGTGGAATAAGATATTATCAGATGAGCAAACTGACACTTTCCGTCCTCTGTTCGTTCCTTGCAATTGCAGGATGCGGGCAGAGGACCGGCCTTTCAGGATATGTCAATCCCTTTATCGGAGCATCGACGAGCGTTGATGCGGCCGGAGTTTATCATGGTCTCGGGAAGACCTTCCCCGGGGCGGCGACTCCTTTCGGAATGACCCAGGTCAGTCCCAACACCATCACCGGAGGGGACAACGGGCCAGGATACAGCGATGAGCACAGGACCATAGAGGGCTTCGCGTTTACACAACTGAGCGGAGTCGGCTGGTACGGTGATTTAGGGAACCTTCTCGTCATGCCGACCAGGGGTTCGATGTACACAGTGGCCGGAAAGGAGGACGGGTCGGTGAAAGGATGGAGATCCGCCTATGACAAGGCTACGGAATCAGCTTCTGCGGGATATTACAGCGCGAACCTTACCGATTACGGGATCCTGGCCGAGGCCACGGCGTCCCCTCACGGCGGAGTGCTCAGGTTTACATATCCGGAGGACAAGGCCTCCCGGATCCAGATAGACCTTGCAAGAAGAGTCGGGGGACGGGCGACGGAGGAATATGTCAAGGTCCTGGACGACAGAACTATTGAAGGCTGGATGCACTGCAGTCCCGAAGACGGGGGCTGGGGCCATGGTGACGGAAAGGCCGAGTATACGGTGTATTTCCATGCCGAACTGGACAAGCCTTTCTCCTCATACGGATTCTGGTCCGCCGATGTGCCGGAAAAGATAGACCCCCAAGCGGAAGAGGCCGTCAGTGTTCCATATATTGAAAATGTCGCCAGGGCTGAAATCATCAGGGACAAGGATTCCATACAGGGCCGCCACATAGGCTTCTTTGCAGAGTTTCCCACCTCTGACAAGGAAGCAGTGTCCTTCAAGGCCGGGATATCCTTTACTGGTTTGGAGGGGGCGAGGAAGAATTTCTCCGCCGAACTTGAGGGAAAATCATTCGATGACATTCACCGGGAGGCTGTCGCCCTGTGGGACAGGGAACTTTCCAGGATAAAGGTAGAAGGAGGAAGTGAAGAGGACAGGATCATATTCTACACGGCCCTCTACCATACGATGATCGACCCCCGTTCCTTTTGTGACGTGGACGGAAGGTACACGGGAGGAGACGGGAAGGTGCATGAGGCCGGAGATTTCACCAAGAGGACGGTTTTCAGCGGATGGGACGTATTCCGCAGCCAGATGCCGCTCCAGACACTGATTCATCCTGAGATCACCACGGACCTCATAAAATCAATGATCTCCCTTGCGGATGAAACCGGCAACGGATATTTCTCAAGGTGGGAAATCGTGAATTCCTACTCCGAATGCATGCTAGGGAATCCCATGCTTAGCGTGATTGCCGATGCTGTGGCGCAGGGACTGCGTGGCTTCGACCTGGACAAGGCTTACCTATATTCAAAGAATACTTCCGAACATTCCGGCAACGGTGATCTCGGTTTTTCTCCGACCGGGTTGTGCGTTTCCGAAACCCTTGAGTATGCCTACGGGGACTGGTGCATCGGGGTTATCGCCGACGCTGCCGGCGACCATGAAGGTGCGGAACGCTACCGGGAAAAGGCAAAGGCTTACAGGAACATATTCGACAGTGATTTCGGGTGGTTCCGTCCAAAGAATGCCGACGGTACATGGGTGGATCTGCCCGAAGACGGAAGGCTGCATGAGGGATTCGGAGCCGTTGAGAGCAACCCCTATCAGCAAGGATGGTTCGTCCCCCATGATCCCGACGGGCTGGCGGAACTCCTTGGCGGCCGGGAAAAGACGTTGGCCGAACTCCGGGATTTCTTCGCGGAGACCCCTCTCGACTTCCACTGGAACAAGTATTACAACCATGCCAACGAACCGGTCCATTTCGTTCCCTTCCTGTTCAACGCTTACGGAGCGCCCTGGGAGACGCAGAAGTGGACGAGGACCATCTGCGCCAATGCCTACAGGAATGCCGTGGAAGGAATCTGCGGGAACGAGGACTGCGGGCAGATGTCCGCGTGGTACATCCTTGCCTCCTGCGGCCTGCACCCGTCATGTCCCGGGAACAATGTCTATGAATTGACGAGCCCGGTATTTGACAGGATTGAAATCCAGACCTCCAGGGGCCCCGTCTGCATCATTGCGCATGACAACGGCCCGGAGAACATATACATTCAGAGGGTGTCGCTCAACGGAAAGCCGTTGACTGAAAGCCATATCGACATCACCGCCCTTACCGACGGGTCCCGCCTTGAATTCTGGATGGGCCCCGACCCTGTCCTGTAAACACATTGCCGTAATCAGGCTTTTGACGGCTGCAGTGTCATTCAACATGGCCTGCAGCCGTAAATAGTTGTGGATTTTGGTGTTGAAAACTTTGTTAATTAGGAAAATAAACCGTATATTTGCAGCCCGCCAAAATAGGCGGAATGTGATAAAACATTATTATACAATTAATTAACAAAACCAATGCCTGGATTAATTGGAAAGAAAGTCGGAATGACTTCCGTTTTCGGTGCTGATGGAAAAAATATTCCATGCACCGTCATTGAGGCTGGTCCGTGTGTTGTCACGCAACTGCGTACGGTTGAAAAAGATGGTTATGCCGCCGTGCAGCTTGCCTATGACGAAACTACAGAGAAACACACCAGCGCGCCCTTGATGGGGCATTTCAAAAAGGCAGGAACCACTCCCAAGCGCAAACTGGTCGAGTTCAAGGCCGATTTCGCGAAGGATCTGAAACTAGGTGACGTCATCACCCTTCAGGACCTCCTCAACGACGAGGTTCCTTTCGTGGACGTTACCGGTACTTCTAAAGGCAAGGGTTTTCAGGGCGTTGTCCATCGTCACCACTTCCAGGGTGTCGGAGGACGTACCCACGGCCAGCACAACAGGCTCCGTCATCCCGGATCCATGGGTGCTTCCTCATGGCCTTCCCGCGTATTCCCCGGAATGAGGATGGCGGGACACATGGGAGACGAGAGGGTGAAGGTTTTCAACCTCAAGGTCGTCAAGGTTCTTCCTGAAAACAACCTTATCGTAGTCAAGGGCTCCGTTCCCGGAGCTAAGGGTTCTTATGTAATTTTGGAGGCTTAGTTATGGAATTGCCAGTATTGAAAATCGACGGAACCGAATCCGGAAAGAAGGTCGTCCTCGCCGACAACGTTTTCGGCGTAGAGCCCAATGACCATGCAATATATCTCGATGTCGTGCAGTACCTCGCCAACCAGCGCCAGGGCACTGCCAAGACAAAGGACCGCAGCGAAGTTTCTTATTCCACCAAGAAGCTCGGCCGTCAGAAAGGCGGCGGCGGCGCCCGTCACGGGTCCCGCAAGGCAGGTATCTTCGTAGGAGGCGGCCGTGTACACGGACCCAAGCCCCGCGATTACCGCACCAAGCTCAACAAGAAACTCAAGTCGCTTGCCCGCATCTCCGCCCTGTCATACAAAGCCAGGGAGAACGAGATCATCCTTGTGGAGCCCTTCGCAATGGACGCTCCCAAGACCAAGGAATTCAGGGGCATCCTCGATGCCATCAAGGCAGGAGACAGGAAGATCCTGTTCGTGCTTCCCCAGAATTCCGACAACATTTTCCTTTCATCACGCAACCTCCCCGAGGTGAAGGTGGTCTCGGTTGACGAGATCAACACCTATGCTATCATGAACTCCTGCAAGCTCGTGATGGTTGACGGCGTACAGGACATCCTCACCGAAAGGAACGCACGCTAAAACGACAGAGAGATGGGAATTTTGCTTAAACCAATCATCACCGAGAAGCTCACGGCAATGGCCGACAAGGGCGTATATGGTTTCTATGTTGACCCCAGCGCCAACAAGATCGAGATCAAGGAAGCCGTGGAGCAGACATACAATGTGTCCGTAAAGGACGTGAATACCATCAAGGCTCACGGAAAGAGGAAGTCCCGCTACACCAGGAGCGGAATGCTCTCCGGACGTGACAATGATTACAAGAAGGCTTTCGTTACCCTCGCAGGCAACGACAAGATCGACTTCTACGCTAACATCTAAGGGAGGGACTAATTATGGCAATCAGAAAATTCAAGCCCACAACTCCGGGCCAGAGGAACAAGGCCATCAGCGCGTTCGATGAAATCACCGCGAAAAAGCCCTACAAACCCCTTCTTGAGCGCATCAAGAGCACCGGCGGCCGCAACAACACCGGCCAGATGACCGTCCGTTACATCGGCGGCGGCCACAGGAAGATGTATCGTATCATCGATTTCCTCCGCGACAAGGACAACTGCTCCGCAACCGTCAGGACCATCGAGTATGATCCCAACAGGACTGCCCGCATCGCCCTCGTCGAGTATGAGGATGGCGTCAAGAAGTACATCATCGCCCCTGCCGGCATCAAGGTCGGTCAGGTAATCGCTTCCGGTTCGGGAGTCGCTCCCGAAGTCGGCAACGCACTCCCTCTCGGGGAGATTCCCGTTGGTACCCTCGTGCACAACATCGAGCTCCGTCCCGGACAGGGCGCCGCGATGGCCCGTTCAGCCGGCGCTTTCGCACAGCTCGCTGCACGTGAAGGCAACTATGCTATCCTCCGTCTGCCCTCGGGTGAGACGAGAATGGTTCTCGTGAGCTGCCGCGCCACCGTAGGTACGGTGTCCAACGCAGACCACAACCTGGAGTCATCCGGAAAGGCAGGACGCAACCGCTGGAAGGGCCGCAGGCCTCACAACAGGGGTGTCGTCATGAACCCTCACGACCATCCTATGGGCGGTGGTGAAGGCCGCGCCTCCGGTGGACACCCGAGGTCCCGCAAGGGTCTGCCTGCAAAGGGTTACAAGACCCGTAACCCGAAGGCAACCTCCAACAGGTTCATCATTGAAAGAAGGAAGAAGAAATAAACGGAATCAAACTTAGAGATTTATGAGTCGTTCGTTAAGAAAAGGTCCGTATATCCAGGAAGCCCTGGAGAAGAGGATCCTTGCTATGAATGAAGGTAGCAAGAAAAAAGAGGTCGTGAAGACCTGGTCACGCGCAAGCATGATTTCCCCGGATTTCGTCGGCCATACCATCGCAGTTCATAATGGAAATAAGTTCATTCCCGTTTATGTCACTGAGAACATGGTAGGTCACAAGCTCGGAGAGTTCGCCCCCACCAGAACCTTCAGAGGCCATTCCGGCAACAATAAATAGGAGATCTGAATCATGGGAAAACGAAAAAGAGAAATGGCCGAAAGGCTCAAGGAAGCCCGCAAGGCCACTGCCATAACCAAGCTGAACAACGTCCCCACTTCGCCTCGCAAGATGCGTCTGGTGGCTGACACTGTCAGGGGAGAGGAAGTCAACCATGCCATGGATCTTCTCAAGTTCTCGAAGAAGGCCCCTTCGGTTCGTCTCGAAAAGATGATCCGCAGCGCCATCGCCAACTGGGAGGCCAAGAACCCCGACCAGTCCAAGGAACTTGACAATGGCAATGTCTATATCAAGACCATCATGGTGAATGAGGGTCGGACCATCAAGAGAATCCGTCCTATGCCTCAGGGCAGGGCCGGCAGGATCCGCAAGCGTTCCAACCACGTCACCGTCATCCTTGATGTCAAGAAACCAGCAACAGTGGAGGAAAATTAATTATGGGACAGAAAACTAATCCTATCAGCAATAGAATAGGCATCACCCGTGGTTGGGACTCCAACTGGGTCGGTGGCAACTACGCAGAGAAGATTGCGGAAGATTACAAGATCCGCAAGTATCTGAGCAACCGCCTCGCCAAGGCTGACCTCTCCAAGATTGTCATCGAGAGGACCCTCAAGCTCATCACCGTCACCATCCATGCCGCCCGTCCGGGCGTCATCATCGGCAAAGGCGGAGCTGAGGTCGAGATGCTCAAGAAAGAGCTCAAGAAGGTTACCAAGAAGGATGTCCAGATCAACATCTTCGAGGTCCGCAGGCCCGAAGTTGACGCCAACATCGTAGCCAACAGCATCGCCCGTCAGATCGAGGGCCGCGTTTCCTACAGAAGGGCCATAAAGATGGCCATCGCCACCACCATGAGGGTAGGTGCCGAGGGTATCAAGGTCCAGATTGCAGGACGCGTCGGTGGAGCCGAAATGGCCCGCAGCGAGATGTTCAAGGAAGGACGTACCCCTCTCCATACTTTCCGTGCCGACATCGATTACGCTCTCGCAGTGGCGAGCACCAAGGTCGGAGCCCTCGGAATCAAGGTATGGATCTGCAACGGAGAGCGCTACGGCAAGCAGGACCTCAGTCCTAACGCCGGCACCGCTGCCAACATGCAGGCTCCCCAGGGCGGACGCCCCCGCGGGGGAGACCGTGGTGACCGTCGCGACCGCCGCGGAGACCGTGGCGACCGCCGTGGACGTGGCTCCCGCGACAATTCTTCCGAGTCCAGGTAATCATCCTGTAAGGATTTGCTTTGACCGGTGCCTTCACGGCACCGGTTTTTTTGTCCCCCTGCGTTGGCGTTATCTGAATTATTCGTTATCTTTACGAAGTTTGCTTCCTTTAAATCAAATAACACTAACATACAATCATCATGGGCGAATCAAGAAGAGATTTTCTTAAGAAGGCGGGTCTCGGAGCTCTGGGTCTGACGATCCTTCCGAGGAACGTGTTCGGAAAAATGGGGCAGAGCGGCAGCTCCTTCATTGCTCCGAGCGACCAGATCACCAAGGGTATAATCGGTGTCGGAGGAATGGGCAATTCGGAGCGCCACTTCTCCAGTAACGATGAGTATCGTCTCATTTCCGTATGCGACGTCGATGCCAACCATCTCCAGAGGGCCATCGACCGCGGCAAGAGGGATTTCGGCCAGACCCTCAAGGGATATCACGATTTCCGTGAACTGGTGCAGGATCCCGACATCGACGTGGTGCATATAGCCACTCCTCCCCACTGGCATGGAATAATGTCCGTAGCCGCCGCAATGGCCGGAAAGGACGTCTTCTGCGAAAAGCCTATGACCAGGACCATCGGCGAAGGCAAGAAGGTAGCCGAAGCCATCAGGAAATACGGCAGGGTGTTCCGTCTCAACACCTGGTTCAGGTTTACGGACACGTTCTATGGTCTCGGAACAACGGTGAAGCCGCTTAAGAAACTGATTGACAGCGGTCTCCTCGGATGGCCACTGACCGTGAGGATTTCCGGGGCCACCGGTTTCACCTGGAAGTTCTACTGGACCGGAAAGGAAAATCTCGAGGTCCAGCCGATACCTCCCGAGCTTGATTATGACATGTGGCTTGGCCCCGCCCCTTACAAGCCCTACAACGTCCACAGGACCCATGGTACGTTCCGCGGCTACTGGGACTACGACAACGGCGGTCTCGGCGACATGGGACAGCACTACATCGACCCCGTACAGTATATGCTCGGGAAGGATGACGATTTCCCCGTGAAGGTGGAGGTCGACGCTCCCCAGCAGCATCCCGACGCGGTGGGTATCTGGCGCAGCGTCACCTATACCTATGCCGACGGCTGCAAGATCATCCTCGAAGGCGAGGGATTCGAAAGCAAGGGCAAGGTTCCTTATATCGAAGGGCCTAAGGGCAAGGTGTACAAGGGCTTTGAATGTACCATCCCCAATGTAATGGACATAATCAACGAACTGCCCGATCCCGCACCCCGCCACACCGACTTCCTGGAGTGCGTCCGGAGCCGCCAGCATTTCGCCCTAGACGAGATCAACGGCTACCACAGTTGCACCGTGGTGAATATGGGTGCGATAGCGGTAAGGCTTGGAAGGACGCTCAATTTCGACCCCAAGACCCAGACCTTCATCGGCGACGATGCGGCCAACAACCTCATCAACCAGCCTATGCGCGCTCCTTGGGCATCAATGATCTAAAATCCGGAAATCATGAAGAAAATCATATCAATAGCATTATCAGTCCTCCTGTCCTTCTCTCTGGTCCTGGCTCAGGATGCCCGCCAGAGGACGGTGGAGACCATCGTGGCCGATGTCGTAGCCGAAATGCCGGCCCAGAATGCAGCCGCTTTCGACCGTACGATGGCCGACATTGCGAAGGCCGCTCCCAGGTCCGTGGAACTCCTTGCCGCGATGCTCGTACCGCAGGACAAGGGAAAGAACAACCTGGTGGAATATGCCCTCAGCGGCGTGACCAAGTATGTTTCCGATCCGGCTCACAGCCAGTATAAGGCTGCCGTCACCGAGGGATTCAAGGCCGGAGCCGCCGCATGCGCCGACAAGTACAACAAACAGTTCCTCGAGTGGAACCTCTATGTGCTGGGTCCCGTTCAGCCCGTGGCTGAAATGTCCGTTCCGGCAGACAACCCTGTCCTGGCCAAAGCCCTTGTAAAGACCGGTCATACGGGAGAAAGGAGCGCTGCTGCAAGAACCCTGGTTTCCGGCCTGACAGCCGACAAGGCCGTCAAGTTCCTTGGCAAGGCCTTGAAAGACAGTGACAGGTCCTACCGCAATGCCGTCATGGATTTCGTTTCCGAAAAGGCGGGAATCCCGGCTGTCGGGTCCTTCCTCGTCAAGACCTGGCCCAAACTTTCCGAAGGAGCCAGGACCGACGCCCTCAATTTCTTCGGCAACAATAACATCGCATCCTCCCTTCCCCTTGTCCTTTCCCAGATTTCCAAGGGCGAAGAAATCGGAGCTACTGCAGTAACCGCTGCCGGCAAGATGGGCGGCCCCGAGGCCCTTTCTTCCCTCATTTCCCTCCTTGTGAAGGGCGGTGAGAAGGGTCAGGAAGCCCTTGAGGCCCTCAAGTCATTCAAGGGAGACATTTCCGGCGCCGTAATGGACGCCCTTGCCAAAGACAAATATAACGGTAACCTCCTCCGTCTGGCTTCCGCCCGCAGGATCCTCTCCGCCGCTCCCAACGCTTTCGCCCTCGCATCTTCCGACGACCTCGGTACGCGCGCCGGCGGCGAAAGGCTGCTTTCAGGTCTGGTTACCTCCAACGACATACCCAAGCTGGCATCCCTTCTTGACAGGACCGATACCGATGGCGTGAAAACCCTCACCGGTGTCCTGGCCGAAGCGATGAGGAATCTGGGCGGAAAAGAAAGATATGACGTCATCAGTTCGATCCTTCCCAAGATGGGCAATCCTTCCAGACTGTACCCGGCTCTGGCTTCCTCCAACACCGACCAGGCTGTGGAATACCTTTCCCAGGCCGTGTCCGTGAATCCTTCCGCCGTTGCCGCCCTTGCTTCCATGAACAACTACAAGGCTGCCCCTGCTATTATCTCTGCCATCAAGTCGGCTCCCGCCTCCTTCCAGGACGTGATTCCAAGCTATGTCTCCCTTGTCAACGACAATGAGGCGGACTTTGGCAAAAAGGTAGGCCTTCTCTCAGAGGTTCTGGGCCTGACGACCAATCCTTCAAGGAAGGGAGACATCCTTTCCGTGGTCGGGACCATCCCTACCAGGAAGGCCTTCAACCTGGCCGGTGATTATCTCGCCGACCCCGACCGCGGTGTCAGGCGCCAGGCTGCTTATGCCGTGAAGAACATTGCGGACAAATGCGAGGACGAACTTGATTATGACAAGATGAAGTCTGCATTTGAGAAAGGTGCGGAAACCCTGCTTTCCACCGGAGACCCCGATGACGGCTATGCCGTAAACCAGATGAACAGCATCCTGTCCAAGTATTCCCCGTCCCCTGTTTCCTCCCTCACCCCCGAGGAGGAGAAACTCGGATTCGAGATGCTTTTTGACGGCACCAGCCTCGACAAATGGCAGGGTAACTTCGTGAACTATACCCTCATGAACGGCACCATCTACATTTCCGCAGACGGCAGCGGCACCGGGAACCTGTATACCAAGAAGAAATACAGGGACTTCGTCTACCGTTTCGAGTTCTGCTTCCTCCGCGAGGGAGTGAACAACGGAGTCGGAGTGAGGACCCCGATCGGCGTGGATGCCGCATATGACGGAATGTGCGAGGTCCAGATCCTGGACCACGACGCTCCCATGTATGCCAACCTCAACGACTATCAGGTCCACGGTTCGGCCTATGGCATCATTCCCGCCAAGAGGATCAAACATAAGCCTCTTGGAGAGTGGAGCACCGAAGAGATAGAGGTCCGCGGCAACCATGTGAAGGTGACCGTGAACGGCGAAGTAATACTTGACGGAGATCTGCGCAAGGCCTGCAAGGGCCACAATGTCGCACCCGACGGATCCGCCAGGAACCCCTATACCGTAGACCACAGGAACCATCCCGGCATGTTCAACAAGGATGGATATATTTCCTTCTGCGGCCACGGAGAAGGTGTCAAGATAAGGAACGTAAGGGTTCTTGATCTGAGCAAATAATTGACCGTCAAGGAAAAAATAGCTCTATTCCCCCATTCCCCCGGAGTCTATAGATATTATGACTCCGAGGGAACGGTGATTTATGTCGGAAAGGCCAAGGACCTCCACAAGAGGGTGGCCCAGTATTTCGTCGCTCCGGACAGGCTGAACACAAAGACACGCATCCTCGTGTCGAAGATAGCCGACGCGCAGTTCAGCGTGGTGGACTCCGAATCCGACGCCCTTCTGCTTGAAAATAACCTTATCAAGCAATACAAGCCCCGCTACAACATTCTCCTGAAGGATTCCAAGACCTACCCGTGGATATGCATCACGTCTGACGAGTTTCCGAAGGTTTTTATAACAAGGAGGGTTGTCCGCAATGGTTCTTCTTATTTCGGCCCCTACAGCTCCGCCCTTTATGCAAGGAGCCTCGTGGATTTCTTCCGTTCAAGCTATCCCCTGCGGACCTGCAACCTGAAGATGAATTCGGAAGGGATCCTCAGGGGGAAATACCGTCCCTGCCTGGAACTCCATCTCGGAAGGTGCAGGGGATGCTGCGTCGGGAAGATATCCAAGGAAGAATACGGGGCTTACATCGATGAGATAAAGCGCCTCCTGAAAGGCGGGCTTGGAGATGTGATACAGGGATACAGGAACCTTATGTCGGAGGCGGCCGCGGCACTGCGTTTCGAGGAGGCCCAGGTTTACAAGGACCGCATTTCAGCCCTTGAAAAGCATTATTCAAAGTCCGTAATAGTCTCTGCCGCGGAAAGGGATGCTGACGTATTCTCTCTTGTTTTCGATGGTCCGGAGGCCTTCGGTAACTTCCTCAGGGTCCGTGGAGGGGCTATAATCCAGTCCTTGAACCTTGGTTTCAAGATGAATATCGAAGAGGACAGGGAGACCGTGCTCAGCGAATTCATCGCGGAGATAGAGTCGAAATTCGGAGACCTTGCCTCCCTGGTCGTGGTCCCTTTCCTGCCGGACGTCGAGATCCCTGGCGTGGAATTCAGGATTCCTGTCCGCGGGGACAAACTGGCCCTTCTCGAGCTCAGCGGCAAGAATGCCAGGGAATTCCAGTTCAATTCCCTTAAACAGAGGGAGAGGACGAATCCTGACGAATACCGGAACATGATAATGGAAGACCTTCGCAAGGCCCTTGGAATGAAGGTCCTTCCGGAGCATATGGAGTGTTTCGACAACTCCAACATCCAGGGAACGAATCCGGTGGCCTCATGCGTGGTGTTCCGCGGCGGGGTGCCTTCGAAGAAAGATTACCGCAGGTTCAAGATAAAGACCGTTGTCGGAGCCAATGACTACGCCTCCATGAAAGAGGTCGTGAACCGCCGCTACTCCCGAATGCTGGCGGAGGCTCCGGATGACCTTCCCCAGCTTATCGTGATTGACGGCGGGAAAGGGCAGCTGGACTTCGCCTACCAGGCGCTTGCCGAGCTTGGCCTGACCGAGAGGCTGACGGTGGTCGGCCTGGCAAAGAGGCTTGAGGAAGTCATACGCGTGGGAGATCCGTATCCCCTGTTCATTGACCGTAATTCCCTTGCCTTGAAGGTCCTTCAGCAGATCCGCGACGAGGCCCACCGTTTCGGCATCACCTTCCATCGCAACCTGAGGTCCAAGGGACAGATCCATTCCGCGCTGCGGGACATCAAGGGAATCGGGGAGCAGACCGAAAGCAGGCTCCTGCTGCACTACGGAAGCGTGGCCCGCATAGCCGCGGCCCCCGTATCAGACCTTTCCGCATTCGTCGGCCCCGCCCTTGCCGAAAGGATCCATTCCGCCCTTTCCGGTCCGGAAAAATCGGGATAAAAGACAGGTTTTGCCAGGTTTCCATGTCTTTTTGATGGAAAAAACAGGGAAAAGACATGAATCAGGCGGGAATTGTGTCTTTTTCGAAAGATTGCGATATTTGCAGCGATGAAAACCAAAGAGGAAAAATTCAATTTCTGGTTCAGTGCCTTTCTCCTGACTGGGATGGTGCTCATAGCCGTCTACAGCTTCATCTACGAGGCCGGAAAGCCTGAGGCCAGGGTGCTTATGCAGGCCATAGCCGGCGGCGCTGCCGTCATGGGGGTGACCAACACCGTGCTTTCTGCCAACGGAAGCATCTGGACCTTCCTTTTCGGCTTGCTTGACGTAGTATGCTGCTCGATAGTCTATTTTGACAGTGGCATTATGGGAACCTTCGCCTTACATGTCCTGTATTTCCTGCCCATGCAGTTTATCGGTTTCTGGCAGTGGCGCAAACGCGGAGCAGGTGACAGGGTGGTCGATACGGACGGAGAAGTCCATGAGGCCAAGGTCCAGGCCCGCAGGTTCACAGGAAAACAGTGGGCTATGGTGGCCGGAGCCTTCATTGTCGGCACCGCCATAGCCTTCGCCATCCTCTACGGCATTGACCTGGCCCAGTTCAAGGCCGGAAGGATAGCTGAACTGGACAAGGCGAAAATCCTGCTCGACTCCGCCCTCGTCGTGTTGAACATACTAGGACAGGTCCTCCTCTCTCTCGCCTTCACCGAGCAGTGGTACCTCTGGATCCTCGTCAATATCGTGTCCATCCTGCTGTGGACCAACAGGTTGATCAGTCCTGACGCGACAGGGTACACGGCCGTGATGCTGGTCAAGTATGTTTTCTATTTCCTAAACTCCTTGAACGGATTGCGTATCTGGTTGAAACTCAGTTCGTCTCATCAGATTCCAGAGAAGAGGGGCTGCTGCTGACATGTCAGTTTTTCCCCTAAATGTTTTATTTCTCGGTTTTTTTTGCTTACTTTGCACGACATTCGTATTGAAACGTATATTAAAAACATAAACTTTAAATTTTACAATCATGACTCAAGAAGAAATTGTAAAACAGGTCAAAGCGATTATCGTTGACAAACTCGGAGTTGAAGAATCTGAAGTTACCGAGACTGCCAACTTCACCAATGACCTCGGAGCAGATTCCCTCGACACCGTAGAGCTTCTTATGGAGTTCGAGCGCGTGTTCGGAATCAAGATTCCCGATGAGGAGACCAGCGCTATCGCCACCGTAGGTGACGCCATCGCAAAGGTTCAGGCCAAACTCGCCGAGAAATAGTTCCAACCAAAACGGAAAACAAAGGCCCGGAGGATTTCCCTTCGGGCCTATTTTTATATCATGCAGGACGTCAGTCCCGGGGAATACCGAACGTAATCTTCATCTTGGGCCTTTCCTCGGTATCCGTGGCAGTAGGTCCGACGAGGACTGCATTGTAGAAATCATCCTTGTCCAGAACTGTCTGGGTTGTCGTGGAAGAAGAGGATGAGTTGGCGCCCATCATCATCATGGAAAGGTACATGTAGTTGTTGTAGCCATATCCTCCGCCTCCATATCCGTATCCTCCATATCCATATCCGCCGTAGCCGCCGTAACCGCCGCCATAGAGGCTGTTGTAGTAGCTGTAATATGCCATCTGCCTGTAGTAGTCGGACATCTCGTCGTTGCCGGAAGATGTGGTGGTGACCTCTTCGTCCATAATGAGGAACCAGACATCGAAATGCGGAAGGTTCTCATCGTCTTCCGCCTTGCGGATCAGCTGCTGGGCATGGAGGGTGATGTCGGGAGTGTACTTCAGGGTGGACCTGTTTATCTGCCCCTGGTTCTCGGTGCTGATGTTGGCGTCGGACAGGGAGGCGAAGGCTACCTGCTTGTCGACATGGAGCCTGGCCGTAGGACTCAGTACCTTTGGATAGAGGTACATCTTGGTGTAGTCCTCGGGGAAAATGAAGGGGAGTTCGATGGTAGCCTTGGTGATGATGGCTGCATCAGGATCGCCGAACTTCGAGATTTCTTCCCTCATGAGTTTCCTGAGCGAGGAGGCGGGGATCATCGGCTTGAGGCCGGTGCCTCCTTCCACGTATATCCTGTCGGTAGCCGGTCCTTCCATCGCGTCCGATTCGTGTGAGGACGTGTTGAAGGCGTACTGGGTGATGTCGTTGATGGCCGAAGCCCTGGTGGTGGCAAGGGAATCCAGGTTGTAGAGTTCCGACGGGGAGAAATAGAAGAGCAAGGAGGTGTCTTTCCTGACCCCGTCGAATGTGCTGCGGAATTTCAGTTCCGCGAGATTGCCGTTCCAGTTTACCGAAGAGGAAGTGGAATAGTAAGAGCCGGAGGATGTTACGGTGAAGGCCTTGAGGTTGAATTTGTCGATCCGGCCACCGATGCCCCTCGGTTCGTCGACCGTGATATAGATTCCGGGGAATTTCTTCAGATAGGCGCCAAGCGAGTCGAGGTCCTTCTCAAGGATGTTCATGTATTTCTTTCCGAATTCTTCCGAGAAGTCGAAGGAGAGGGAGTCCTGTCCGCTGTACACGACCTGTCCCTTGGTGACGAGGTGCGAGTCGTCATATTTCACCTTGCTTCTGGCATAGTAGTCCTTCGACCCCATCCTTTCGGTGAGTTCGTACACGTTCACGTTCTGGATGATGTACTGCTGGTTCTTGTCGGCGACAGAAGTCGTGTCGGCAACGGCGGAAAAGTGGAACCCCTTGAACTCAGGATTCGAACCCATGTCGATGTCCAGGACAGCCGGTACCAGGGTGAGGGCGCAGCCCCTGGTGGTGAGGCCGAACCGTTCGTCCCGGATGGCGCCGATCACGATCTTGTCGGAGGAGAAGCCGGAAAGGCTGTCCACGATTTTCATCTGGATGTCGGGGATGTCGAACTCGGCTGTATAAAGGTCATACTGGGAATCGCTGGGGAGGAAATCCTCGCCGAGACGGCTGTTTGTATTTATGCACGAAATGCAGCCTGCAAGGGCTGCAAATACGATAAATGATGCGCTTTTCAGATTCATTCCTGCAAAAGGTCGTAAAAACTGCTGTATTCGTCAATGTAGGAGCCGTCCTCCATGGCTTTCCCGTTGAAGGGAAGGATCTTCTTTCCGCTCTTCGAGCAGAAGTCCGCCAATGCCGGATCCACGTCTTTCGAGGAGAATATCACTCCGTCGGAATACTGAGCAGCCAGTTCCGCAAGTTTTATGCCATCGGGCTTGTCCAGAAGAGCCACGTCTTCAGGTTTTACGCCTCCGTAAAGTATGGTTCCGGAAAGGCTGTCCGGGAAGGCTTGGTCGGGGGTGTCGCCGTAGAACGAGGTGACGACCTTGGCGTTGGAGAAGATGGGATCCTGGATGTAGGCTTTCTTCAGATACAGGGGGACGACGCTTGCCATCCATCCCTGGCAGTGGATGATGTCAGCCGCCCAACGGAGTTTCTTCACGGACTCCAGGACGCCACGGGCAAAGAAAATGGCCCGCTCGGCATTGTCCTGGAAGAAGGTACCGTCTTCCGCCTTGTATATCTGCTTGCGCTTGAAGTAGTCTTCGTTGTCGATGAAGTACACCTGCATCCTTGCGGAGGGAATGGATGCGACCTTGATGACCAGGGGATGGTCGGCATCCCCGATGATGAGGTTCATTCCGGAAAGGCGGATGACTTCATGGAGCTGGTTCTTTCTCTCGTTCACGCATCCGTAACGGGGCATGAAGGAGCGTATTTCCTTTTTCCTTTCCTGCATGCCCTGTGGAAGATAGCGTCCGGTCAGGGACACTTCGCTCTCCGGGAGGTAAGGGAAAATCTCGGAGCTTACGAACAGGACTTTCTTTACAGGATCAGGCATTGCTTTTCTTTTTGCGAAAATTCATACAAAAGTAATAAAAATTTTTCTAATCTCCATATTTTAGTATCTTTGAACCGAATTTGGGATAGTCTGTGCAATGTCTAAAGGCGAGAATAAACTAATTCGGAGGAGGCTTGCGAATTCATATCTGTCGACGGTGATCAGTATCAGCCTGGTGCTGTTGCTGGTAGGCATAGCGTCCCTTCTGCTCGTCAACGCCAGGAGCGTGTCTGATTATTTCAAGGAGAACATGCAGGTGTCCATCCTCCTGAAGCAGGAGGTCGAGGACGACCAGGCCGCTGCCTTGAAGGCCGTCATTGATTCCATGCGGTTCATAAAGACCACGGAAACCGTTTCCCGCGAGCAGGGCATCCGCGAAATGTCGGATATGCTCGGAGAGGACTTCCTTTCGGTCTTTTCCTCAGCTCCCGTGCCGATTTCCATCATGGCCACCCTCAATGCGGAATATATGTCGCCTGACAGTCTGGAAGTCGTCAGCCGCGAGGTCTCGGCCTTCCCGGAGGTGGATGAGGTGGTGTGGCAGCAGAATCTCGTGAACGCCCTCAACTCCAACCTCGGGAAGATATCCCTGGTAATCGGGGTTTTCATCCTGCTTCTCCTCTTCATTTCCTACGTACTCATCAACAACACGGTCCGGCTCAACGTCTTCTCACGCCGGTTCACTATCCATACCATGCAGCTTGTCGGGGCGACCAGGTCGTTCATCCGCGCACCGTTCATGGTGCAGGCCTGTTTTCAGGGGCTGATTTCCGCCTTCGTGGCCATCATCATGCTCGTGGCCATCCTCTTCTTCCTGCGCAGCGAATTCGCGCAGCTTTTCGAGGTGTTCGAACTTTCATCCCTGCTGGTCGTCGTGGGAATCGTGGTGGTCACCGGATTGGTCATCTGTCTGTTCAGTACGTATTTTGTGGTGAACAGGCTTGTCCGGCTCAGCAAGGATGAACTATATGCTTAGGAACGTGTTTCAGAAAGATCAGATTTATGGATAAAGGAATGGCAACCAACCGCAAAGGATTGAGGCTCATGATAATAGGAGTCCTTGTCATGATTGCGGGTTACATCTTGATGATAGGAGGGGGCAGCGACGATCCCCAGGTGTTCAATTATGCGATGTTTGATTTCAGGAGGCTCACTGCGGCTCCGATCGTAATAATCTGCGGGGTGGTGATCGTGGTGGTCGCCATCATGAATGTGGTACGCAAGGACAAGGAGGAAGGGAAATGATGGAGTGGTGGCAGGCCTTGCTCCTTGGCATTGTCCAGGGACTGACGGAATTCCTTCCCGTAAGCAGCAGCGGTCATCTCATGTTATTCAAGGAACTCCTGGGCGTTGATGCCGAAGGGTTCCTGGATTTTACGGTCACCGTGCATTTCGCCACCGTGCTGAGCACCCTCGTCGTGTTCTGGTCGGTTATCAGGAATCTCCTGAAAGGATTCTTCCGGTTCAAATACAATGACGAGACCGACTATATCTGCAAGATTCTGGTTTCCATGATTCCCGTGGCCCTCGTCGGGTTCTTTTTCAAGGACCGTGTGGAGGCCCTTTTCGGCGATTCGCTGACCACCGTGGCGGTCTGCCTTGTCATCACCGCCGTTCTCCTGGTGCTGTCCGACATACTCGGTAAGAAACCGTCCCTCTCGGGAACGGCTCCCGTGTCAGGAAGTGAACGCCGCAACGGAATATCCTACGGCCAGGCGTTCCTGGTGGGCGTCGCGCAGTCGTTCGCCGTCGCACCCGGGCTCTCCCGCTCCGGTTCAACCATAGCAACCGGCCTCATAGCAGGTGTCAGGAGGGAAGTCATGGCCCAGTTCTCCTTCCTCATGGTCCTCATTCCGATTCTCGGCGAACAGTGCCTCGACCTCCTTAAGGCGGTTGTCGGATCTGAGCCGATCGGAGAAGGAGTAGGTGTGTTTTCCCTTGCCATAGGCTTTGCCGGAGCCTTCTTTGCCGGCCTTTTCGCCTGCAAGGCCATGATTGCCATCGTACGCAAGGCCCGTCTGTCCTGGTTCGCCCTCTACTGCCTGGCAGTCGCCGTGCTGATCTTCATCTTCGCATAATACAGACATGGCCGGAAGGACTCTGACATATTTCGCATCCGACGTCCATCTGGGCCTTGACGTCAAGGACCCCGCCGCCCGCGAGGCCCGTTTCGTCGCCTTCCTCAAGGCCATACCGGCGGACAGGACTGACGCCCTTTACCTTCTTGGCGACATCTGGGATTTCTGGTACGAGTACCGCGACGTCGTGCCCAAGGGATATGTCCGTGTGTTTTCGGCCCTCATGGACCTTATGGACGCCGGTGTCCGGGTGTACTTCTTCCCCGGCAACCATGACATCTGGTGCTACAGCTACTTTGAGGAGATGGGAATTGAGATCCTGTCACAGCCGTATAGCGTTGAAATAGGAGGAAAGGTATTCTGCCTTGGTCACGGGGACGGGCTCGGTCCAGGCCAGAAGGCCTATAAACTGATGAGATGGGGCTTCCACAACCGCGTTTGCCAGTGGTTGTTCTCGCTCCTGCATCCGTGGCTGGCTTTCCGTCTCGGCAAGGGCTGGTCGAAGAACAGCAGGCTTGCCAAAAACGAAGAATATGTATTCCGCGGCCAGGAAGAACCGCTATGGCAGTTCGCCGAAGCTTTCGCTTCCGGTCCTGCTGATTCCCCAAAATCTCCTGCCGGTTCTCCCTCTCCTTCTGCCGAATCTCTCAGCGCCGGCGGCCATAAAGTGGACGAATTCATTTTCGGCCACTATCACTGCAAGGTCGACACCATCCTTCCCTGCGGCGCCGGCTTCCACATCCTCAAAGACTGGATGGACGGCTCCGACGCCCTGGTCTTCGACTCGGAATCCGGCAGTCTGTCCAGATGCTGATTGTCGGTACGACACATTAGGCGTAAAGTGTAATTCGCAGGCAAACAGCCTATTACAATGATTGTCTTCTGTATTTTTCAGAAGACAATCTTCTTTATTTATTGAAAAACAAGGAGTTGGACTTTACGGGTAGTGTATCGTCCTGAAAAAAGTTTACCCCAAAAGAAAACTTAAGATGAATGAAAGTCAACGCTACAAATTGCAGATGAAAGCAGCCAGCAGGATGCTTCGAGAGTACTTCAGCGGGGTTCCAATTTCGA
>Ga0256405_10006010_pt1 | contig 20016 bp, 10 predicted proteins | sample RumenRJG_02DNA_FD_189096 | JGI IMG/M metagenome (GOLD analysis project Ga0256405, IMG submission 189096) | Bovine rumen microbial communities from Lethbridge, Alberta, Canada - RJG_02 | ecosystem: Host-associated > Mammals > Digestive system > Stomach > Rumen | place: Canada: Alberta... | reverse complement strand
GGTTTCTTACAATGCCCCTATTGTAGCGCGTCCTATTGAAGGCAGAAGGTGCTATTACACTTATGAAGACCCTCGTTTCTCCATCTTCAGCAATGAACTTTCTGTTGAAGAAGTGAAGAACCTCCTTTCGACAATTGATATGCTTGGACGTTACCGTAGTCCAAAGAATGCATGGCTGGAAGAGGTCATTTCCAGCTTGGAACTACGTTTTGGTATCAAGGCCAATCGAGAAAATGTAGTGTCATTTGAACAGAATGAGCAGCTTAAAGGTTTAGAGTTCCTTTCTGACCTAATTGATGCGACACTCAATCACCAACCTTTGTTGATGACTTACCGGCCATATAAAGGTGAGGAACAGACAATGGTCTTCCATCCGCATTATTTGAAGCAATACAATACTCGATGGTTCATATTTGGATTAGAAGATCATGGCGAATATGGAATGAGTCCTGTAAATAAAGCTCTCGACCGTATTGTTAAGTTTTCTATTGCTGATGTTCCATTCGAAGAGAACACGAAGATTGACTATGAGAATTATTTCAACGACATAGTCGGTGTCACTCATGATACCAAACACCCGGATATAGAACATGTGGTATTGAAGTTTGCAAAGGAACGATTCCCCTATGTTGTATCGAAACCAATTCATCACAGCCAACAAATCGTAAATGCAGATGAGGGAATTCTCTCAGTGGATGTACGTATAAACCGCGAGTTGGAGCAAAACATTTTTTCTTTCGGCTACCAGGTTGAAGTGCTATCTCCGGAGTGGTTTCGCAATCAAATCATAGAAAAATATAAAGAAATCGTAAAAATCTACAGATTGTGAAGATAGACTGCACAGAAGTAATTCATCTTTGCACATGATAATATAATACAGAATTATAAAAGCAATATATGAGTACAGAAGATAGACAGAAACAGACGACAGTCAATGTTCAAGAGAAAGCCAACTTGATTTGGGCTATTGCCGACAAACTTGTTGGAGTATATAAACCGCACGAATACGGCAACGTCATATTGCCGATGTGTGTGGTGAAACGCTTCGAGGATACGCTTGCACCAACAAAACAGAAGGTGCTGGATATGAATAAGCAACTGGATGAGGACGGCATCACCGTGAAGCAGGGATTCTTGGAGAAGGCCGCTGGACAGAAGTTCTACAACCTCTCACCATTCACCTTCGAGACGCTGCTCAGCGACCCTGAGAACATCCGAGAGAACTTCGAATCATACCTGAACCACTTTTCGGAGAATGTCATCGACGTGATTCACCGCATGAAGTTCCAGCAGGAGATAGAGACTATGGCCGAGAACGGACTGCTTTATCTTGTCATCAAGGAGTTCTGCACAGAGAAGGCTTACTTGGGTGCCGATAAGGTGAGTTCAGTTGATATGGGTTACATATTCGAGGAATTGGTACGCAAGTTCTCAGAGAGTTACGATGAACATGCCGGAGCACACTTCACCGCTCGTGATATCATCAATCTTATGACAGAGCTGCTAGTGGGTGAAGATGAAGAGCGTCTGGAAGAGGAAGGTATCACCGCCACTATTTACGATATGGCGATGGGAACAAGTCAGATGCTGGGTTGCATGAGTGACCGCCTTTTGGAGATAGATCCTGATGCCGACATCACTACTTACGGGCAGGAACTGAATGAACAGACCTTTGCCATTGCCAAGGCAGATACACTTATCAAGGGCGGCAACGCTGACAACATGCGACAAGGCGACACCTTGGGGGATGACAAGTTTGATGGCTATAAGTTTGATTACATAATTTCAAATCCCCCATTCGGTATTGAATGGAAGACAAGTAAGGCTGCTGTTGAAGCCGAAAACAAGAAAGGTGCTGCCGGACGTTTTGAACCTGGTCTACCCGCCATTGGTGATGGCCAACAGTTATTCTTGCTTAATGGTGTGGCGAAGCTGAAAGATACTGGTCGTATGGCGATTATTCAGAATGGCAGTCCACTGTTCAAGGGAGACGCAGGTAGTGGTGAAAGTAACATTCGAGGCTATCTCTTGGAGAATGATTGGTTGGAGGCTATTGTGCAACTTCCCAACGACTTGTTTTACAACACAGGTATTGCCACCTATATCTGGGTCATCACACGCAACAAGTCAGAAGAGCGTCAGGGCAAGGTGCAACTCATAGATGCTTCGCAGTGCTATGAAAAGCGTCGCAAACCGCTGGGCAACAAGCGTGTGGAGATAACCGAAACGGCCCGCCAACTCATCATGCAGGCATACCACAGTTTTACTGATGGTGTGCTGACAAAGACAGCAGCCGACGGCACAGAGATTCGGGTGGAAAGCAAAGTGCGTGAGAACGATTACTTCAAATACAGCAAGCTGTTCATCATGAATCCGGAACGTGATGCAGAAGGAAACATCGTATGCGACAAAAAGGGAAAGCCCATCATTGATAAGTCACTCAACGATACAGAGATTATCCCTTGGTTGACCGACCGCGATGAATACCTGCAGAAGAATGTGGCTCCATACTCGCCCGATTTCGTTGTGGATGAGAAGAAAACGAAGATAGGCTATGAGATTCCCTTCACACGTGAGTTTTATAAATACACTCCGCTGAAACCCTCAGCTGACATCTTTGAGGAGCTGAAGGCCCTCGAACAGCAGGAGGCAGAGATTATGAACAAGATTTTGCATTGATAAGCTATGAGACAATATAAAGATAGCAAGATAAAGTGGATTGGGATAATTCCCGAAAAATGGCAGGTGTGCAAAATTAAAAATTTGTGCACTGACATCTATTCAGGAGGGACTCCAGATTCAAACAATATGCTATTTTGGGATGGAGATATTCCCTGGATTCCTTCAGGCTCTTGTCATGATTCACTAATTACCGAAGCACCCAAGTCTATAACTCGTCTTGGTTATGATAATAGTTCTACCAAAATGATACCTGCAGATACAACCGTAATGGCGATGACGGGAGCAACATGTGGTAATGTGGGGTTCGTTACGTTTGAAACAAGTATGAACCAATCGGTAACTGGATATATCGCAAAGAAAGATACTTTTTCTAAATTTCTTTTCTATTGCTTATTGGCTGCACGTGAAGACATTTTAACACACAAGGCTGGTGGAGCACAATCTGGTATAAACGTAGAAGATTGTAAAAGCATTGTAGTTCCATTAATCCCTAGGTCCGAGCAACAACGCATCGCCGATTATCTTGACGAGAAGTGTGAGGAGATAGATTCGCTTATTGTGCTGCAAGAGCAGATGATTGAGAAATTGAAAGCCTATAGGCAGAGTGTCATCACAGAGGCAGTCACAAAAGGCCTTGACCCCAATGCCAAACTTGTCCCCTCCGGCATCGACTGGATTGGGGAGATTCCTGAAGGGTGGCTTGTTACAGACATAAAAAAATTGTGTATATCGATAACTGATGGTTCTCATTTCTCACCGGAAAGACAGTCTGAAGGTATGCCTTATATAACCGCTGGTGATATAAGAGGAAAAGGCATTGATTATAATAATGCTATGAGAATCAGAATAGAAGATTATAACTTGTTAGAGTCTCAGGGATGTCGCCCGCATAAAGGTGATATTCTTATGGTTAAAGATGGAGCTACTACTGGTAGAGTTGGAATGATGATAGACAATGAGGAATGTGTGTTATTATCATCTGTTGCAATGCTCACGCCACTTCCAAATGTTGATTCTAATTATTTGATGTATCTTATTCAGTCAAATGTGATTAAGGCTCAAATACAACTCTTAATGGCAGGTTCAGCAATGCCTCGTGTAACTTTGAAAAAGATTAATTCTCTAAAAGGATTACTGATTCCACTTAACGACCAGCATTCCATCGCCTCCTATCTCGACGAGAAGTGCGCCGACATCGACCGCTTGATTGCCCTGAAGTTGCAGAAGATAGAGTCGCTGAAGGACTACAAAAAGAGTGTCATTTATGAGGCTGTGACAGGAAAAACAATTATCGAATGAAAGAAAACAAGATATGGACAACAACGACCTGAAAGAACGCGATTTTGAAGCCTACATCGAACATTGGTTGACCACTGAGGGCGGCTATACTAAAGGCAATCAAGCCACATACGATAAGGAACGGGCTATCGACCTAAAGACGCTCATTAAGTTCCTTCGCCTGACGCAGACGAAGAAATGGGAATTGTATGAGAAGAAATACGGCGTACAGACCGAAGACCGCCTATACAATGTTCTACAGGACAAGATTCATGAGCGTGGCCTTATATGGGTGTTGCGCAATGGCATTGATGACCTGGGATTCAAGTTCAAATTGATATATTTTGAGCCAGCCAGCCCGCTCAATGAGGAGCTGAATTTACACTACCAACAGAACATCATGGAGTGTACGAGGCAGTTCGCTTACTCCACTCTTAACCATAACACCATTGACATGGTGCTTTCGGTAAACGGTATTCCTGTGGTCGCATTGGAACTGAAGAATCAGCTAACAGGTCAGAACATAGAGAACTCACGCCAACAATGGATGAACGATCGTGATCCCAGGGAGGAACTATTCCAGTTCAATCATCGTATATTGGCTTATTTTGGTGTGGATCTCTATGAAGCTATTATGGCCACCGAACTACGTGGGCCTCAGACTTTTTTCATGCCATTCAATCAAGGAAGCAATGGAGCCGGAAATGTAGGAGGAAAAGGCAACCCTGAAGCCCCAGAAGGTCAATATACAACGAGTTACCTATGGGAGCGCGTGCTTAATCGCCGGATGTTGCTCTGTATCTTGCAACGCTATATCTCTTTACAAGAAGAGGAACGCATTAGCATCCATAAAACAACGGATGGTAAGATAAAGCAGGATAAGAAGAAAAGCGTGAAGATTATCTTCCCACGCTATCATCAACTCGACGTTGTTGAAAAGTTATTGGCTGACACTGCAGATCATGGTTCTGGCAAGAACTATCTCATACAGCACTCTGCTGGCTCTGGCAAGTCTAACTCCATAGCTTGGGTGGCATACCGCTTGGGGGCATTACAGAATGCCGAACTGAAGCCTATGTTTAACTGTGTGTTTGTCATCACAGACCGTCGAATACTGAACTCACAGCTTCAGAAGACCATTCTTGGTTTTGACCATGTGGACGGTACTGTAGAGACTGTTAAGGACAGCGATCCATCAACAAAACTGAAGACTTTGATTAACGATGACAATTCACGTATCATTATCTGTACACTTCACCGCTTCCCTCTTATCTATAAGGAAGTGAACAAGAATACAGGTAAAAAGTACGCCCTCATAGTGGATGAAGCCCATTCGTCTCAGACAGGTAAGGCTGCTGAAAAGATGAAAGCTGCCCTTGCAGATACAGACGAGGCTTTGCGTGAGATGGCAGCTATGCAAGATGTCGCTGAAGAAGAATTGGAGAAGCAACGTGACGAAATCATGGACACGTTGCTTGCACAGGGACAGCATAATAACCTGTCATTCTATGCCTTCACCGCAACCCCGAAGCCAAAGACACTTCGCACTTTCGGCATCTGCACCCATCAAGATATTGACCCCACGAAATGTCGGTATGAAGCATTCCATACCTATTCAATGCTCCAAGCTATCGAGGAAGGATTTATCAAGGATGTACTATTGAGCTATACGCCGTATGCCGTGAGCTATGAGATAACCAAGCGCATTACAGAAGATCCTGAATACGAAGAGACACCAGCAACTAAAGCAGTCAAGGCGTTCCATGACAATCATCAACATGTGGTTGACAAGAAGTGTGCTATCATCGTTGAGAAATTCCGTGAGGTAACGCTTCCTGCCATGCAGGGTAAGGCCAAGGCAATGGTGGTGACTGCCAGCCGTGCTCATGCCGTTCGCTATTATTTGGCCATCAAAGCTTACTGTGAAAAGCAGGGCTATTCGGATGTACATCCATTGGTAGCCTTTTCTGGCAAGGTAGAGTATCAAGGACAGGAATACATAGAAACTGCCATGAACTCTACTCCTGACTACAAGATTAGTGAAGCAGGACTGCCGCTGTTCTTCGCCTCCGACCTCTATAATGTATTGGTGGTAGCCGATAAATACCAGACAGGTTTCGACGAGCCGCTGCTGCACACAATGTTCGTAGATAAGAAATTGCGTGATGTGAAGGCCGTGCAGACACTGAGCCGTTTGAATCGTGCTCATCCAGATAAAGTTGATACCTATGTGCTCGACTTCGTGAACGACCCAGAGGACATCAAGAAGAGCTTCGAGCCGTTCTATACTGGCACAGAACTCATCAAACCGATGGATTTGAATTCGGTCTTTACCTTGCGCGATAACATCCGTGAACTGAATCTGTGGACAGACCAGGACGAGCAACGGGTGGAAGATATTGTGAAGACAGTGAAAAAAGACGATCCTACAAGACTTGGTAAGTTGTCGAATGCATTTAAGGGCGTGGTTGATCGTTTTGGTCAGTTGGACGAAGATACTTTCTACACCGTGCGTGGTCAGATAAAGCAGTTTGTACGCTTCTACAACTATTTGGCACAGGTAGAGCGTACCTATAATCGTGACCTCTATCGTACTTATATCTATAGTGAATTGCTGCTAAAGTTGCTACCCAAAAAGAAACAAGACCCCATCGATCTGAACAAGCAGCTAATGCTGGTCAATTCTAAGATAGAGGCTGGAGAGACGCAAAGTATTCACCTGGATAAGAATGCAGGTGGTTTGTCAGCTACGAAACCAGGTGCCGGTAATGGACCTGATGATAAGCGTGACCTGTTGTCAAATATCATTGACAAAGTAAACATGATGTTCCGGGGCAACTTCACCAAGGAAGACCGTGTTTTGGTAGAGAGCATCTACGATAAGCTTAACCAGCCGAAGGTACGTCGCAAACTGACCAAGCAAGCCAAGAACAACGACCCGAAGCAGTTTGCAGAGAGTATTTTCCCTGAGGTGTTTGCCGAGGCTGCACAGGAATGTTACGGCGACCAGATGGAAGCATTCCGTCGCCTCTTCCAGAACCATGACCTCTATAATAGCATCATGTCACAGATGGGCGACATGATGTACGCTAACTTCCGTGCTCAGGACGAGGCCGTGTTTAATCCAGATCGATTCAAGGAGAAGGTGCTTCCTGTAATGCAAGCTGAGTTCGGTGATATTCAGAGAGAAATCAAGCCATACCCTATAGTAGCAGATTGGCTCGTCAAGGTTATTGCCGCAGAAACGGCTCCTTCGATGGACGGTGCAAATGATGTGTTGCAGAATGCCTTCAACCGCCTTTACTGTTCACCACGTAAAGTGGCATTCATGGACAAGAAAAGCCATTTCCGTTCTTTAGTGAGCTATTTTGAGGTCTTCTTGAAGAAAATATATTTCATTGAGAACGGCAAGGAAATGGTAGTCACTCGTGAAAATGCCCGTCCGGGTGAAATGCCCTCATTGGCCGACTGTATCTACCAGACACCATGCCTAAAGCGACTGAAGTACGAGCCGGATTCAAGTAAATTCAAAATTTGGCTCCAGCAACTGCGTGACTGGCGCAATGAACATTCGCATCAGGCACCGATAGCCACTGAAGAGGAGTATGATGCCGCTATTCACATCGTCACAACTCTCTACCTCTATGTCACGGCATACAACATAACGTTGCTACAGCCTAATACGAAGGCATAGTAAGTTACATCTTAAATCACCTGAAAGTTTTAGAACTAAGCAGCTGAAAAAAGATTATTATTTTGTTGATATATGACATTAGAAACATTATGAAAATATACCAAGAAACTATAGTAGACGGGATGTTCTCCGTTCCCGACTTGAAACTGGATTGGGAGTTGCTCCTTTCTGATAAGTATAAGTTATGGTTGAAATACAGACATGCTCTGCTGAAGTTCTACTACTCTCCCAATCATGAAGGGTCATGTACGGATGTTGCAAAGGAGTTCAACGACAACGCTTCGTCCCTGAACGCACTCATCATGAACTTTGGTCGGGCTGTTCAAAAAGCCGTTGGTGATTTTGCCGTCATGCGAAATAATAAGATGCAGTATTGGATCATTTCTATGAACGGGTATAATGACGAAAAGAATCACTTCGTATGGCGACTCAGACCAGACCTCACAGATGCTATTAAGAAACAACTGGAAAAGGAGGCTAAGTTGAAGGAAAAGTTTCTTCAACGGTTTCCTGTAGAATCTCTCCGTACCATGCCGATTGAGAAGTACACCAATCTCAATCGCAATGATTCATTTTGCTACTGGCTGGAGTCAGAAACCTATCGGTTAGGTTCAATATGGGGCGGCAGTTCCTTGAAATTCGGGATTTATCAGTTTGACAAAGTACCGAAAGAGAATATGCCGGCAAATCACGATGAGAAATATTGCTGGCTATCAAAATATGATTGCGAAACAAGTGAGGAAGCTTATGAGATTGTCAGAGACAAGATAGCGACCATTGCCGAGAAAGCTGCCGCTGGAGATTTGCATGGAGTTGATAAGGTTGACTTTGGTGATGTGGTTAAGTGGAAGATAGCCTGTCTATATTCTGATAACAAGGTCATCAACATGTACACCAAGGAACTCCTGCAAGCAGCCGCTAAGGGATTTGGATATACAGGCGATCTAAACTCTCGACCTGCGATGAATGAGTTTATCACTTCGCAGTATGACGAAAGTCGTGAGTCATTCTATGATTTCTATATGCGTGTCGGCATTCACTACTTTGGAAAGAGTGAACCTGAAAAAACCTATTGGCTGGTTGGGTATTCCTTTGGCAGTACTGAGTCACAGCTTCAAAGATTCCTCAGCGATGGCGTCTGGGAAAGCAGGCATGACGACGGCAATGCCAACGACCAGAAGATGATTCCGTTAGCTCAATCTATCTCTGAGGGTGACATCCTTATCTTAAAGTCAACTTCTACCAAGGGGAGTAATCACGACCAACCCTTCATGCGTATAAAGGCTGTCGGGGTCGTAACAAGCAATATAACGACTTACAAGATTGACAGTTTCACAACGTGCCAATGTTCCGTCAGATATGTTAGTACTGAAGAAAAAGACTTTGATGGGTCTGTCTATGGTTCGTATCGGAAAACAATTCATAAAGCAGATGGCAAACTAAAAGATATTATTGAGTACGTAAACAGTTTATTATCAGAAGAGGATATGCCTATGTCGGAAACTAAACAAGAGAACAATAAAAAGTACCAGGAGTATATTGATATGCTCCAGCAAGTTCATAACCTTGTTTTGACAGGTGCTCCTGGTACTGGTAAGACTTATATGGCTCAGGCCATAGCCGAAGAAATGGGAGCTGTCACAAGATTTGTGCAGTTCCATCCTTCATATGACTACACAGACTTTGTGGAAGGATTACGGCCTATCGAGAAGAGTGACGGACAAATGGGATTTGAACGTAAAGACGGTGCTTTCAAAGACTTTTGTCGTGAGGCAATCAAAAACTTGATAGACTCAGAGAAGAGCGTCGAGAGCCTAACTAAGGAGATGTCCTGGCAGGAAAAGCTTGACCGTTTTGTGGAAGATGCTATAGAAGAAGGAACCAAGTTCAAAACGGTCAATGGTAGCGAGTTCGTTATTTCAGAAATGAAGAGCCATTCGATTGTCATTCATAATGAACAAAATGAAAAGACTACACAGGTGGCCGTCAATGCAGATGAGATTCTTGAATTGCTCACCAACGAAATTCCCTTGAATATAGTCCGGGACATCCGCAACTATTTCAAACGAAAGTTCGGAACGCAACCAGACTCATACGCATTTGTCATCACTAAGGCTGTCAGGGCAAAGAAGCAGAAAATGCCTGTAGTGGAAGCCAACAAGATTGACCGCAAGCCATTTGTCTTCATCATTGATGAGATAAACCGTGGGGAAGCATCAAAGATATTTGGTGAACTATTCTATGCCATAGATCCAGGCTACCGTGGTAAGAAAGAGCATTTGGTGCAGACCCAGTACCAGAACCTTGTACCTGAGACTGATGTGTTCGCCAAAGGATTCTATGTGCCAGAGAATGTGTATATCCTCGCCACCATGAATGATATAGACCGCTCTGTTGAAAGCATGGACTTTGCTATGCGTCGTAGGTTTACATGGAAAGAGGTCACTCCTGCCGATACGGAAGAAATGCTCGATACCTTACCATGTGCAGACGATGCAAAGGCAACGATGCAACGCTTGAACAAAGCCATTGCAGACACAGACGGATTAGGTGCAGCTTATATGATTGGCCCTTCATACTTCCTGAAGTTGAAGGATAACGGAGCCGATTTCAATAAGCTCTGGAAGATGAATATAGAACCATTGCTGAAGGAATATCTACGTGGCTTCCGTAAGTCAGCTGAAATCCTTGATAAGTTCAGCAAAGCATACTTTAACACAACCGATTCACAAACCACAGATACTCCCAGCTGATAGATGAGGATTAACTTGACAGATAACAACATCGGACAGCCCGATGCCGGAACATTCTGGAGGAAAGATGTTGCTCCATTGTTCCCCATTGCCGATAAGACGATAGCAGAGCTGTGCAGGGAAAATGAGAACTTGCTCATCTTCCCTTATAGCATTGAATCGTCTGATGACAGGATTGGGGAGTCTTCTGTCATGAGCATCCTGAATACCGATGACTCTGAGAAGGTGCGGATAAGTACCGGCAATGTGATGGGCTTCATTGGTGTTGGCAATCTTCAGATAAAGATTAAGTCCAGGTTCGACAAAGGACGTGATGATTTCCTCCTTCATTACATGCTTCAGAAGGTACTTTCCTTCAATCTCTTTGACCTCAGTCATAACAATGAGCAGGAAGATGTATTCGACTTCATCATGTTCATGTTCCCTTACTTCCTGAAGGCGGCCATGCGTCAGGGAGTATATAGGGAATATCAGAACTTCCAGCATAATGACGCAAATCTGAAGGGAACCATCAATGTCGGCAGACATATCGCTAGAAACATTCCATTTGTAGGAAACATTGCTTACTCGACTCGCGAGTACAGTCACGACAACAATATGACAGAACTAATCCGCCATACTATAGAGTTTATGAAAACGAAGAAGTATGGCCAAGCAGTTCTCAATATTGACCGCGAGACCATCGAGAATGTCAATGCTATTGTTGAGCATACGCCGCTATACAATAAAAGCGACCGTAATAGCGTCATCAGCAAGAACCTGCGGATGAAGTCTCACCCATACTATACAGAATATCGCCCATTGCAGACTCTTTGCCTCCAGATATTACGGATGGAAGAAGTGAAGTATGGTGAAAGTGATGAAGAAATCTGCGGCATCCTCTTTGATGGGGCATGGCTATGGGAGGAGTATGTCAATACGATTCTGAGCAAACAAGGCTTTACACACCCAGAGAACAAACGTCACAAAGGGGGCATCTATCTGTTTGAGGGACATAGTGGCATTCGTTATCCCGACTTTTATAAAGATGACATGGTATTGGATGCCAAATACAAAAGACTTGGAAGCTATAATAAGGTCTCTATGGTAGATCGGGATGACGTTCACCAAGTGATGGCATACATGTCTGCCCTCCATGTGAATAAAGGAGGATTCATCGCTCCCCTTGAAAATAAGCAAGTAGAAATACCAACAGACCGTATTTGGGGTACGACCTCAAACCTTTACATATTCGGCATAGAAGTAAGCCGAGTATCGTCCTCTTATGCTGACTTTTGTGAACAGATGAAAGAAAAGGAAGAGGATTTCATCAAATCAATTTTAGTCTAACAGCTTAAATCCAAAGTTCTTATGAATAACGATACCAAACTTCAGCCCAAGGATGCCTATAAGGTAGGCGAAATATATGAGTTTAAGGTGAAAAGACCTTATGCCACTTATTGTGAGTTGATTGACGAGTCTAATGATATAACGACTTATCTGCAAGGCACCGCCAAACTAAAACTCTTCAAGGGCCAAAGTGTCAAGTGTCGAGTCACAGCAGTTAGTGAAAAACATCCTAAGATTGAGTTGGTTGATATTACTGAGTTTGAGCAGAGTACCGACAACCTTACTGAAGAAAAGCTATCTGGGCTGTTATCTGAACGTGAACTGTCCTGGAATACGAAAGACTTTGTTAAGTTGCTGCTAACGGAAGAAAAAGAGAAATCCTTTGAGTCACAAAGTCATAGATGGATTCAGAGCTTACTGAATAAGAAGATAGATTTGAGAGTGGTTCGGAGGGAATGCTCTGACCTTTTGGAGCTTTCAGACCTCCTTAATCTATGCAGCCCGGCAGAAAGGGAGTTTTATCAAGATCGACTGACGTTGTTAATAGAGCAGCTTGGTTACTATATCAGGGCAGCTGAACTTATAGAGAATGAAAGCATTGATGGTTCAACTGATACCCCGATGTTATTCATTGATAATCTGTTTAACAAATTGAAAGTCTCAGGTTTCGTATATCATCCGGGAAAGAACTTTAATATACTTTCGAGCTTATTCCTCCGTCGTCCAGACTTGATGAACAGTCGGATTAAGGAACTTCTGGACATCATTAAAGGTAAAGACATCAGCATTTGGGAGAAAGAACCGTTTAAGAGTGCCCTTATCAAGCTTTTGGAATTATATATCCGTGAATGTGATGGTCGAATAGACAAGACTAAGGATAACCAGGAGCTTATCATGAACAATATGGTCGCATTGGCAATACAGTTGTTGCTGTTGGAAAACAGCAAGGACACAACTATTGCCGATTACAGATTGAATACAGCCAGATTATGTACGATTTCTTCTTATCTGCATAATATCTCACCTGTTCATCTTGTGGACATGGCCTACTATTGCCTGTTCCACTCTGTAGGCAAAAGAATTGCCTATGGCTTTGATTCGATTGGCATGATACCACATTATGTTGCCAGCATGTACCCATGTGGGAAGATAGACACTGTCAATTCATTTGTACAGAACAATACGAAATTATTGATTTCTTCTGAAGGCATAAGTCTTCAGCCATTGAAGGGGGGAACGAACACATATCCCGTTTTTCCAAAGGAACTTAACCTGTGGCAAGGTTTACAGGTTTACCTCAATTCAAAGCCGGAAACCAGCCTTATATCTGTGAAGGCAAATGATATTAGGCCATACTTGGAGGTCTGGAAAGAAATTGAAGGAGAGCTGTTCAACACACAAGTCAAGAAGCCTGTGGCGACTTCTGTTAAGAAGAAAAAACAGCATAGAATAGACGAATACGTCAATATAACTTTTGTAAGTCAGGATTTGAATGACAAAAACAAATACTATTGTCAGATTGAGGATGAAATTGGAGGTCAGGGATTTATCTATGTGAAGGATATTGTCCCTTATCCCATATCGACATCTTTGCGCCATTTCTTTGCCAATGATGGAAGTCGTTTTGTTTTTGAAGCTCAGATTATTGACAAGGAAGACGATTATTTCCACTTCTCGATGTTAGATACTATCAAGGATGCCCTTGATGATTATTACTCTTACGATGAAGAAATCATTTGCTCCGTAGGTTCAGTTCCCAATGCACATGGGGAGGCACCTGCTATATCAAAGGAAGGTGTCAGCGTCACTCTTAGGAATGCGTCAGAGTTTATAGGAATTGGAAAAAACAATATCGTTTCCTGTCATCTGATTGGAAAAGCAGCAGGATTGTTCCATATTCAATGTGACATCAATGAGCTGACTTCCTATGATTATGACCTGAACTCAGCCTTTAAGATTCTCATGGAAGACATGTCTATCGGAAGAATCCCTGAGGCATTCGAAGACCAGGAGGATGAGCAGATACTCGAAACGGACAAGGTGTTGGATGAATCCTATGTGCGCGAGGTCATCTATTTCATTGACAGGATTGCTATCCTTGACAAGGATTATATCAAGGCATATAATTATCTGGCCTTTGCACGAGTTTTATGTATGCTGATTGGATGGGAATCTCAGGCTGCCTATTATCAAGGCCGCATGGATATTATTACGATGCTTCATGATTTCGCCAAGAACGAGAAGGTCGATGAAGAAAGACTGATCAATCTGGAAAATGCAAATTCAGAATTGTTCAGCAATAATGTCCTGATGCGTGAACGCTTCATGCAGCTTCAGACTGTCAGTTATTTGGGCAACCCGAGCCATAATGATGACCTTTACAAACTGGCTTCAGAAAATCCTTGGCTGAAGAACCTTGCACTCCTATGCCTGGCATACAACATCACCCAGCAAGACGGAATGGAAAAGACAGCTATCAATATCCACAACAGAATCAAGCAACAGCTTAATCTGAAAGGGTTTGAAAGCGGTCTGAAACAATATGGCACTGGTGAAGAAGGAATAGATGAAGAATACAAGAGCAGTATCGTCTTCCTTGCTGATGAACAATCGAAAGGGCCTAATCAAGAAAAGCAGATGAATGAGATTATGAAGGTCATCAACTCCTTCCTGAATACCGTTGGAGGTACACTTTATATCGGTGTCAACAATTTCGGACTGGGTGTTGGCGTTGAAGAAGACCTCAATACACCTCTGTATTATGGAGATAAAGACAAATACCTGCTCACAATCTCCAATGCTGTTTCACTAAAATGGGGCAATAAAATTGCCACCTATATAGAGAGCATAGCCTTTGATTCTGAAAATAAAGACAAGGATGTCGTTGTAGTGAAGATAAAGCCCCTTGCACAGGGCGTTGACTATGACGGTTATTGGTATGTTCGCGTCGGTAGTACGAAGCGCAAATTGACAAAAGAGGATTTTGAGGAATATCAGAAATTTAATCGTAATCTAACTCAGATAAAGGTCAATGATTTGCCAGAGGAGGTAGTGCCAGTGCAGCCTGAGCAGTCCGTTGAACGCCCTCTCACCACACAACTTGTCACTTCCAGGGATGACGAAATAAAGACAAGCCGGATAAGAAAGAACGTCCTGGCAGAATGGGATGACCCAGAAAACTATGTCGAACCCATAGGCTTCTTCAAGTTCCTCAGCAACGGTAAATTCAAGAAGATTGACTCGTATGACTACGATACAGAATCATTATTGACATTGGTCGTAAAGGAAAGTGAAGAGAAAGGGTATCTGATATTAGGCTATGAGAATGGCTGCATCGTAAAGGTTTCGGTAGAAGAACTTCTTGAATACCAAAACAGGGACTATTCCAGAAATACAGAGAGCAAACTGATTTTTGCTTCATTGGCGAATGATGATGCCGCAGTCCTTACTATTTCAAAGGAAGACAAGACAAAGCCCAAAACCCTTATGCGTCTGGATCGCGTCTCTAACTTCAAGGAAGGAAGACTCATGGATAGTGGAGAACTCCCTTACAATGAAGGACTGTTGAGTGAGGTCTTAGCCTTTGATGTCATTCCAAGTGAATACATAGAAGATTTCAAAGGAATTTTGGAAAGGCCGAAGACTTCACTGGGTTATTCTGAAAACAATGTAACCAGAGGTATGGTGAACAAACTTCGTCTTTGGGGTATAACTGAGATTTGACAATATGGAGAACGATATAACTAAGGCGAATCAGAATGTGCCTGTAACCATCTACAAGCCGTCTGAGATAATTGGCATCTTTAATTCCATCTTGGCAAAACAATCTGTTAATGCTCAGGTAGTCTATCTCCGTGGTGTATATCTCGCAAGCGGCAGACAAAGTTACAATGGCTACTTCTATGATACTTTGCGGGACGAAGATCGCCAGGAAGAGATAACCATGTATGTTACTCAACAACAACGAGAGAACTTGAAGAATGGCAATCTTGTAAATGTTGGTGGCGTACTTGGTAGAAATGTCAACAACAGAGGACAGATACAGATTATCTTGAATGTCAGCCGTATAGAGATTGTCCAGGAACAGGCCATCGACGAAGATGAGATTAAGAGGATGGAACTCAGACAGAAGAAGTCTTCTGTTGGTTTCAAAAATGTGGATTCTGTTCTTGAACAACTTCTCTTTACTGACCAACGTCCTCGTGTGGCATTGCTGTTTGCAACCAGCTCTATCACGATGAGCGACTTTGAAGCAGGTATCAATGCAGCCAAATCTGCCATAGATTTCATGGAATATCGTGCCAACTTCTCCAATGCGAAAGAACTTATCAGCACGTTACAGTCTCTCGACAGAGGGAACTTCAATGTGATTGCATTGGTACGTGGCGGTGGAGCAAGGATAGAAAGCCTTGATGATGTTTCAGTATTGGAACAGATTGTGGCTATGAGTACACCTACAATAGGTGCCATCGGTCATGTCGAAGAGAAAATCTTTATCAAGCAGCTCGTAGATAAATGTGCGCCAACCCCCAATGGTCTTGGGCAATACTTCTCAGAGATGGTTGAGAATGTCAGCGAAAAGAAAACAAGGTCTCGTGCCGCATTGACTGAAAAGATCAAGAAACAGTTCAAAGACCAGCTCGAAGCGAGCCAGAAGCAGAACAAAGAACTTCAAGAAAAGCTGAAAGTCCTGACCAAAGCGCAAGAAGATTCCGTTAAGGCACAACAGGAGGCAACGAAAAAGCATAATGAGCAAGTTCAAGCAGCTCAGAAGCAGAATAAGGAATTACAGGAGCAGCTGAAAGGAATTCAGAAGAGTCATCAGGAGCAAATCACCAAACTCACCGAGGCTCAAAAGCAACAACAAGAGCAGCAGAAGAAACAGCAGGAAGAGTTGAACAAGAGCCTTGGTAAGATGCAGGAATCGAATGCCCAGCTGCAGAAGAACCTTGCTGCGATTACGACTCAGAACACAGAATCCCTGAAGCAATTGGCTCAGGCCAAGGAGAAAGCCAAGGATTTGGAGCATCAGTTGAGTGAAACTCTCAATAACAAGGGTGGAAACAGTAGCGTATGGATGGTGATAGCAATCATTGCTATCATACTCCTGATAGTTTCTTTCTTAGCAAGATGAAGCTTAGATATGTAGAACGTAAATAGAATAGAACAATGTCAGAACAGGAATTTCAAAGCATCCCTTGGCAGTACGGAAACAAAGTTCGTCTGACAAATGGCAAGCAATATACCGTCAAGAAGAAAAAGAAAAGGTACATCCTTCTTTATTCTGACGAGCACAAAGCCTATTTCGTAGCTGACCACCGCATCGTTGTTGAAAGAACGTCTGATAAAGTGGAAGACTACTGGGCCAATCATCCAGAAAAGACAAAGCCGGGAGCAAAATAAGTGACGAACAAATAGTATTGATGATAAAAATACGTTGTGTAGTTGAACGAATAACATTCCAGAATCAGGAGAATGGTTATTCCATCATGAAGGTCAAGGTCAAGGGGTACAATGACCTTGTTACCATTGTCGGTAGCCTGTTGGATGTTCCAGTAGGCTCCGTCCTGCTTTGTGATGGAGATTGGAAAGTAGATAAACACTATGGCAACCAATTCGTTGTCGAGACATGGCAGGAAGTCATGCCGGCAACCATCTACGGAATAGAGAAATACCTTGGTTCTGGTCTTGTTAAGGGAATCGGCCCTAAATTTGCCCATTTGATAGTGGAGAAATTCGGGACAGAGACCATTGACATCATTGAAACCGACATAGAAAGGCTCTATGAGGTTGTCGGCATTGGTAAGAAACGTGTCGAGAAAATCAGGGATAGCTGGGAAAAACAGAAGGACATCAAGGATGTGATGCTCTTTCTGCAAGGCTATGGAGTCAGTACCGCTTATGCCGCAAAGATTTACAGGCAGTATGGGAAGGACAGCATTGAAACCGTGAAAGCCAATCCTTATAAGCTTGCCGATGACATCTGGGGTATAGGGTTCAAGACCGCTGATGGAATAGCCAATAAGATGGGCTACGAGAAGAATGACCTGAGACGCTGCAAGTCTGGTTTGAACTATACGCTCAATCAGTTGTCTGATGAAGGACATGTTTATGCTGTCGAAGAACAGTTGGTGGAAGCGGCAAAAAAACTTCTTGAAGCCGATGAGGAACCGATTCGTCAGGCCATGAGTGAAATGCTTGCCAATGACGAACTCAAACAAGAAAAAGATGCCATCTACCTGCCTCCTTTCTATTTCTCTGAAGTTGGTACAGCCCGAAAGATATTGGGACTTTTGAACCAAAGCGAGACAAGAAAGAATGTGTCGTTGGACATTGATACCATACAGAAATCGTCCGGCATAGTCTATGATGACGTTCAGATTGCAGCCATCAAACAAGCCGTTGATGCCAAGGTGATGGTACTCACTGGTGGTCCAGGCACAGGCAAGACCACTACGACACAAGGCATCATCGCGGCCTTCAAGACGATGGGGCTACGGATTCTCCTTGCAGCACCAACAGGAAGAGCTGCCAAGCGAATGAGTGAAGCTACAGGCATGGAAGCCAAGACCATCCACAGATTACTGGAGTATAATCCAGCTGACGGTTACAAGCGCAATGATGAGAATCCCCTTGAAGGTGATGCTTTGATAGTGGATGAGTGTTCAATGGTTGACATTATGCTGATGTACAATCTTATGAAGGCCATCCCCACAGACATGCGCCTTGTCCTTGTCGGCGATATTGACCAGTTGCCCAGTGTCGGAGCTGGAAATGTCCTGAGAGACATCATTGACTCTGAGCGTGTGCCTGTTATTAGACTTACACGAATCTTCCGCCAGGCACAGACTTCCCGAATAGTGATGAATGCCCATGCCATCAACAAGGGTAATTTCCCCGACATAAGCAATGGGAAAGATACGGATTTCTTCTTTATCAAGATGGAAGATCCAGAGAAAGTGGCCACGCAGATTGTGAATCTTGTACAGAACCGCTTGCCCAAGGCATATCATCAACCTTTGTCGAATATACAGGTTTTAACACCGATGCAGCGTGGCGTTGTAGGAGCCGCCAACCTGAATACCATCCTCCAGAATGCCCTGAATAACTCAACTCAGAGCCTTTCGAGAAGCGGCTATGTCTTCAAGAAGGGCGATAGAGTCATGCAGATTCGCAATAACTACGACAAGGATGTGTTCAATGGAGATATAGGCGTAGTAGCTTCTATCAATCAAGAAGACAGAACTCTCGCAGTCGATTTTGACAGCCACATTGTTGAATACGAAATATCAGAGCTTGATGAACTGACCCTTGCCTATGCCACGACTATCCACAAGTCACAGGGTTCGGAATACCCAATCGTTGTCATGCCGGTTATGATGAATCATTACGTGATGCTTCAGCGCAACCTGATATATACTGGTATTACTCGGTCAAAGAAAGTTTGTGTACTCATCGGGCAGGTTAAGGCTTTGGCCTATGCCGTCCATCATCAGACTGTCACCGACAGAAATACGCTATTGAAAGAGAGAATTAATGGAGATATATAATATAATCATCAAGAAACTGGTAGTATGACAAGACAACATATCGTTTTTCTTACTGGAGCTGGTATAAGTGCCGAAAGCGGTCTGAGTACATTCCGAGGCAAAGATGGACTGTGGACAAATGAGGAATGGGTACATCTGGCCAGTACCGATGCGCTATACAATGAAACAGAAAAGTGTCTCAACTTCTACAACTGGAGGCGTAAGAGACTCTCGGAAGTAGAGCCTAACGAAGCACATAGGATGATTGCGGAACTGGAGAGAGAACATGAAGTGACGGTTATCACTCAGAATGTTGATAACCTCCATGAACGGGCAGGTTCCACCCATGTCATTCATTTACATGGTGAACTGAGCAAGGTTTGCTCGATGGATAACCGAACAACATGTGTGAAAGAATATCCTTTGACAACACCTATTAGAGTTGGAGATAAGGCAGAAGATGGCTCACAGCTACGTCCATACATCGTGATGTTCGGGGAATATGTTGACAGCATGAATGTCGCCATAGACATTGTTAGCAAAGCTGACATCTTCGTAGTCATCGGTACATCCCTGAAGGTCTATCCTGCCGCAGGGTTCATCAACTATGCACACCATGAAGTGCCCAAGTTTGTCATAGACCCAGGAGAAATGGAACAATGCACACAATTGGGATTTACCCATTATAAGACAACGGCCTCAGAAGGAATGAAGATGCTATTGGAGGCATTCAAAGATTTATAAGAATAAT
>Ga0256405_10006009_pt1 | contig 20039 bp, 16 predicted proteins | sample RumenRJG_02DNA_FD_189096 | JGI IMG/M metagenome (GOLD analysis project Ga0256405, IMG submission 189096) | Bovine rumen microbial communities from Lethbridge, Alberta, Canada - RJG_02 | ecosystem: Host-associated > Mammals > Digestive system > Stomach > Rumen | place: Canada: Alberta... | reverse complement strand
AGCGGGCGGCATCATAATCCCCCAGATAGACGAGGCTCACCAGATCATTTTCCCCTCCGTCCAGCACCCCCTGAAAGAGCGCTGAATAGACCGAATGCCTTGCCATCCACTGCGGCTTTGCCCCCAGGGCTCGCAGGTAATTCTGCATGGATTCCGTATTCTCTGCACAAAGCGTCAGCCCCGGCATATCAAAGGGTGAGGCAACCTGCCTGAGGGTATAGAAGCATCTGCCCCCGCAGTTATACCAGCCCAGAACCTTTACCTCCGGGATCCGCGTCTCAATGATCTCCCTCAGTGTCTGCCCCGGCATCCCCCAGAGGACTGCCTGAAGGTGTTCATCACTGTTAATCAGAAACGGCAGCGAAAATGCCGCAAGGGCCGGCACCTTTTCCTCCAGTACGCGCATGGACACATGTCCCAGAGCCACATCGCCCCGGACAAGGGCATCCAGGATCCCTTTTTCATCTCCGTAAAGGGATCCTGCCGCTCCCACACTGACCTCAAAGGCATTTCCGGTTGCCCTGGCCAGCTCACCGGCAAGGCGCTGGTCCGCCTCCACGGCCGGATGCCCTGTTTCACGCACGGTCGCCATCTCCAGTGTCACCGCACCGGCCGAAACCCACAGAAAAAGCAGCCCGAGGAAAAGGACGATTCCCTTTCTCCACATCATTTCATTTCCCCCTCTCGTCTTTGGCCGGACATTCCGGCCAGTCTTTTGCCTGCTGAATGTAATATAGCAAATCATCCGGCAGAAAATCAACCGTTCCGGACATTTCCTGCCCGGTTTCTCTGCGTTTTTTCTATGACAGACCGGCGTTTTTCAGGAAAGATTGACAATCTGTCTTTCTGTCTTTAGAATACGCATGAGAGGAACAGGAACCAGATCCCCTGTTAAAGCACAGAATCACAGCTGTCTGGCCCCGCTCAGACAATAAAAAACGGAGGATACAGGGCCACGCCCTGTCAGATGCAGATGAAACTCATGATTGTTGGTCTCGGACTGATTGGCGGCAGTATGGCCATGGCACTCAAAAACTATCCGGGACTTGAATGCACCGCCATCACAAGAAATCCGGTTACCCGCGCAGAGGCACTGCGGCTCGGCATTATCCGAAGTGCCTGGGCAGTGCCCGAGGATGCACCGATTGAATCCCAGGACATCCTCATGCTCTGTCTCCCGCCGGATGCCTGTGTCGACTTTATCCGGACCCATGCCATGCGCATGCGTCCGGGTTCCATTCTGACCGATGTCTGCGGCGTCAAGCGGCCGCTGAAAGAGGCCATTGACGCCCTGCCGGGACATCCCTTCCATTATCTCGGCGGTCATCCCATGGCCGGAAAGGAACGGGGAAGCTTTGCCAATGCCACCCCCGACCTGTACCGGGGGGCTCACTACATTCTGGTCCCGGATGCGGATGTTCCGCAAGAGGCTGTCCATGAAATGCAGCAGCTCATTCAGTTTATCGGCTGCGCAGACACCATCATCACCACCCCGGAGGAACACGACGCACGGATCGGCTATACCAGTCAGCTGATGCACGTCATGGCCCTGGCCCTGTGTGACCAGCACCTGCTCTTTGAGAGTTACGGCTTTGAGGGCGGCTCCTTCCGCGGGGCCACGCGCGTAGCGGCACTGGATCCGGATCTGTGGTGCGAGCTGTTCTGGGCCAACCGGGAAACACTGGCCAGCCTGATTGATGAGCTCAGAGGAAATCTGGAGGTTTATTCGACCCTTCTCAGAAGCGGAGACCGCGCGGCACTGCTTGAGCAGCTTCGCGTATCCAGTGACCGGAAAAAAGAGTTTGACCGTATTCGCGGCCTTGAACATCTCCATTCCCCGCTCTACAAATAACGCGTGTCAGGGTTCCCTGACGCGGACCACATCTGAGGCAGACCTGATCTGCCGGAGAGGAGACCGTCCATGCCTGATGTCAAGATCCGGATTCCCGGCACGCCCGGGGAATACCCCGTCATGATTGAATCCGGACTCATTTCCCGCATACCCCCCTGCCTTAAACCCTTTGAAGGACGGAAAATCGCCGTTGTCACGGATGAACATGTGGCCCCGCTGTATGCCAGGCAGATCACGGCAGCCATTGAGGCTGCCGGTGCACAGCCGTTTCTGCGCATTTTGCCCGCCGGCGAAACCACCAAATGTATGGAACAGCTCGCGGGAATCTACGATTTTCTCCTGGACAGCGGCATTACCCGCATGGACGCGCTGCTGGCGCTGGGCGGCGGGGTCATCGGCGACCTGACCGGCTATGCCGCTGCCACATATCTGCGCGGGATCCGGTTTATCCAGTTTCCCACCACCCTGCTGGCCCAGGTCGATTCCTCCGTCGGCGGGAAAGTCGCCGTCAATCATCCGCGGGGCAAAAATTTGCTGGGGGCGTTTTACCAGCCGGAACTGGTCCTCATCGATACCGACACCCTCCGCACACTGGATCAGCGGCAGGTCGGTGCCGGACTGGGTGAGGTCATTAAATACGGCTGCATCCTGGATGCCGGACTTTTCCGGCAGATTGAGGCCTGCGGCAGCCGGGAAAATCTGGCGCCCCATTACCCGGAAATCGTCGCCCGCTGCATTGAGCTCAAAGGGCAGGTGGTCTTTGAGGACCCGTATGACCGCGGGCTTCGCATGATCCTCAATTTCGGCCATACTCTGGCGCACGCCGTTGAAAATGCAGCCGGATACGGACAGGTGCTGCACGGTGAGGCCGTCTGTATCGGCATGGTGGCCGCAGCCGCCTGGGGCACCCGTCTGGGCATTACCCCCGCGGATACGGAAGCCCGTATCCGCCGGGTACTTACTGCCTATGCCCTTCCCACGGAGGTTCCCGCCGGTCTTACGGCGGAAAAGCTTTTCCCCAGCCTGGCCCTCGATAAAAAATCCATTGGAAAAGACATTCGCGTTGTCTGTCTAGAGGAAATTGGCAGAGCCCGAACCGTTCCGGTTCCCGCCGCCAAACTGAAAGCGTTTATGGAGCAATCATCATGAATCAGACTGTATCCGGCGCCCTTTCGGGCAATCTTGGCATCATCCCCAGCAAATCCGCGGCCCATCGTGCCGTCCTCCTCGCCTCCCTGGCGTACGGGGAAACCGTCATTGAACCCCTTCAGCTCTCCGAGGACATCAGCGCCACCCTGGCCTGCACCCAGCAGCTGGGCCTGACCCGGGGCAGCGCTACGGCACCCGCCAGTCCCGGCTATGTCCGGATGCGGATCATGGGCCGGTCCAAAAACGAAGAAAAGCGAAATACCCGGACCCTTGACTGCGGTGAATCCGGTTCAACCCTTCGCTTTATGCTTCCCCTGGCCCTGGATGGCCGCGGCCCGGTCCGGTTCCTCGGCCGGGGCCGGCTCATGCAGCGTCCTCTTAACGTCTACGAGGATCTGTTCAAGGCACAGGGCATGTTCTGGCAGCTGCGGGGCAATGAGCTGACCGTAGACGGGCAGCTCAATCCGGGCCACTACGCCCTTCCGGGGGATATCAGCAGCCAGTTCTTCACCGGTCTCCTGCTGGCACTCCCGGGGCTTTCGGAGGACAGCGAAATTGAATGCCTCTCCCCCCTTGAGAGCCGTTCCTATGTGGAGCTGACCCGCAAGGCACAGGCCAAGTTCGGCATCCAGTCAAAGTGGACCGAGGATGGCCAGCACCTCATCATCCCCGGCCGCCAGCAGCCCCGCTCCCCGGGTTCCGTTCATCTTGAGGGGGACTGGAGTCACGCTGCCTTCTACCTGGTGGCCGGCGCCATTGCCGGTCAGGGCATTACCCTTTCCGGACTGGATTTTGATACGACCCAGGGGGACATTGTCATTCTCTCCCTCCTGCGGGAAATGGGGGCACGCATCAGCCTGGCGGAAAACTTTGTCACGGTTACCCCCTCGCAGCTGCACGGCATCACGGCAGATGTCAGCCAGTGTCCGGATCTCGTTCCCGCCCTGGCGGTTGCCATGGCCGCCGCCGGCGGTGAAAGCCGGATTGTCGGCGCCGGCCGCCTCCGTCTCAAGGAAAGCGACCGTCTTCGCGCCGTCGACATGGCCCTTCAGTCCCTCAAAGCCATCTGTTATGAAGAGGATGACGGCCTTGTCATCCACGGCGGCCTCCGTCTGCACGGCGGTACGGTAGATGGCTGTCATGATCACCGGATCGTCATGGCCGCTGCCATTGCCGCGGCACTGGCCCAGGATCCCGTCACCATCACGGACGCGGAATGCGTGGCCAAGTCCGCACCGGCTTTCTGGGAAGAGTTTGCACATCTTGGAGGAATCATCCATGAGGGGTAATTTTGGCGAGCACTTTCGCCTCACTATTTTCGGCGAATCCCACGGACCGGGAATCGGCATCGTCATCGACGGAATTCCCGCCGGCACACCCATCGACGAAAACGACATCGCCCGCTTCATGGCCCGGCGCGCACCCGGCAGGGATCCCACGGCCACGGCCCGCCGGGAAGCGGATCAGGTGGAAATTCTCTCCGGCGTCCTGGACGGGCATGCCTGCGGAACGCCGGTATGCGGCCTCATCCGCAACACCAACATGCACAGTGGTGACTACCGCTCCCTGATCGGGCGCATGCGTCCCGGTCATGCGGACTACGCCGGACAGATCAAGTACGGCGGCTTCAATGATCCCCGCGGCGGCGGACACTTTTCCGGCCGCCTGACGGCGCCGCTGGTCTTTGCCGGCTCCATCGCCCGGGCCATTCTGCGTGAGCGGGGAATCACCATCGGCTCACACATTGCGCGCATCGGGCCCGTTCATGATGCGCCCATGGACAGTGTCCGCCCCGATCCGGTTCTGCTGGACCGTCTGGCTGCCGCCTCCTTCCCGCTCATCGATCCCACCGCTGAGGCGGCAATGCGGCAGCATGTGGAAGAAGCCAAATCCGCGCTTGACAGTGTGGGCGGATGCGTTGAGTGTGCCGCCGTCGGCGTTCCGGCCGGCATCGGCTCCCCGTTTTTCGGTTCCGTGGAAAGTGTCTTTTCCACCCTCGCCTTCTCCGTTCCGGCCGTCAAGGCCGTGGAATTCGGCGACGGCACAGCCATCGCCGATCTCACCGGCAGTCAGGCCAACGACGCCATGTCCTATGAAAATGACCGTGTCATCTGCCTCACCAATCACAACGGCGGGGTGACCGGCGGCATTACCAACGGAATGCCCGTTCTGGTCCGGGTTACCCTCAAGCCGACGCCGTCCATCTCAAGGCCTCAGCATACCGTCGACCTGAACACCAAAAATGACACCACTCTGGAAATTCACGGCCGTCATGATCCGTGCATCGTCCCGCGTGCCGCCGTCGTCATTGAGAGCATCCTGGCCATTACCCTGCTGGAACTGTCCATGGATGACGCTGCCACCAGACCTCTCAAGCCTTAAGGAAAGGAACATCTATGCAAGTACCTGATATTGCCACATCGCGCGAATCCATTGACCGGATTGATTCCCAGATTGTCCGTCTGTTTGAGGAACGGATGCGTGTTTCAAGAGATATTGCCCTGTACAAACAGGCGCACCACATGGACATCCTGAATCCGGCCCGGGAACAGCAGGTTCTCAAAGCCCGGGTCGAACAGCTGGAGGACCACACGTTTGATAATGGCATTGTGGAACTGTTTGAGACCCTGATGTCGCTGTCCCGGCAGGAACAGTTCCGCTTTCTTGAGGAACAGATCCACGCCCGGAAAATCGCCTATATGGGGGTTCCCGGCGCCTTCAGCGAAAGCGCTGTCGTCGGCTTTTTCGGTGAGGAACCGGAACGTCACAGCTGCCGCACCTTCCGGGATGTTTTTCGGGCTGTGGCCGATCAGGAGGTCCGCTATGGGGTTGTCCCGGTAGAAAATACCTCCTCAGGGTCCATCAATGACGTCTATGACCTGCTGGGCGAATATTCCTGTCACATCGTCGGCGAAACCCTCCTGCCGGTCGAGCAGAACCTCCTCGTTCTCCCGGGAACCCGGATGGAGGATATCACGACGGTTTACAGTCATGAACAAGGCTTTGCCCAGTGCCCGGATTTTCTCGCTCAGCACCCGGAATGGACCTGTACGCCGTATTATAATACGGCCATCGCGGCCAAATACGTGAAGGATACCGGAAATCCGGCCTATGCGGCCATCGCCTCAACACTCGCCGCCAGGCATTACGGCCTTGAGGTACTGGTTCCCGGCATCCAGTCCTCTGACATTAACCGGACCCGCTTTATCATCGTCAGCGCCAGCCAGAAATCCATCGGGGTGCCAGACAAGGCCACGCTGACATTTACCCTCCGGCACGAGCGCGGTACACTGCATCATGCCCTTTCCTCTTTCGTGGCGCTCAATTTCAACCTGACCCACATTGAATCCCGTCCCATCAAGGGAAAAAACTGGGAATACCAGTTCTATGTCGACCTCACGGGAAATGTGACCGAGGATACCCTCGCCATTCTCCTGAAATCCCTCAGCACCTTCTGTGAGAACGGACGGCTTCTGGGGGCCTATAAGGCCGCCGCGGAACCTCAGGAGGAAACCAGTTCCCGGCCCTGAATGCATCCCCGTGCCACAGACCCTTCACCGCTTAACCAAAAAACGAGCCTGACGCTTTCCGTCAGGCCCGGGTTCATTTCACCCACTGCTGATGAAACGGAGGACTTGCCATGCATCTTTTACATGATACGCTGAACCGCTTTGTCACCTCCGGTCAGATTGCCGGATATACGGCCATGATTGTCCGGAACGATGAGACCTGCTTTGCAGAAAGCTGCGGATACGCCAATATCGAAAAGAAGATTCCCGTCACAACAGACACCATCTTTCCCATCGCCTCCATGTCCAAGGTCATCACGGTTGCAGGCATCATGCAGCTGTATGAGGAGGGTCTCTTCAAGCTCTGGGATCCTGTCAGGGAATATCTGCCCGGCTTCAGCAGCCCGACCATCGCCAGGGAAAACAAAGACGGAACCATTGACATCGTTCCGGCCGCCGGCGATGTAACCATGCGTCAGCTCTTTACCATGACCAGCGGCGTTCCCTATCCCGGTCCGGAAAACGCCGCCTCCCGGATTCGTCTGAAAAAGGATCAGGAACTGTTCCCGGATGGTCCCGTTTCAATGGATACCACCGCGTACTGTAATCTGGTTGGGCAGATGCCGCTGGCCTTTGAGCCAGGGAAACAATGGATGTATGGCTTTTCCATTGATATTCTCGGGGCTGTGATTGAAGTCCTTTCCGGCATGTCTCTCGGAGAGTACCTGAAAATGAACATCTTCGATCCCCTCGGGATGACCGATACCGGCTTCTTTGTTCCCGAAAACAAGCAGGAACGCACCGCCACGCTGTATCACATCAATGACGGCATGACGCCGGACAAGCGGCAGTATGCCATGGAAAAGCCTGCTTTTGAAAGCGGCGGCGGCGGACTGTTCTCCACAGTCCGGGATTACTCACGCTTTGCCCAGATGCTGCTGCACGGCGGCACACTGAACGGCGTACGCATTCTGGGACGCAAAACCATTGACCTGATTGCCAGAGACCACCTGACTCCCGAGCAGCAGATGACACACAACTGGGATACCCAGCGCGGTTACGGATATGGTCTCGGTGTGCGGGTCATGACAAACCCGGAGCTGGCTGACATCAACGGTTCCGTCGGTGAATGGGGCTGGGACGGTGCGTTTGGCAACTGGTTCTGCATTGATCCCGCAGAAAACCTGACCTGCGTTTACCTGACCAGCAATCTGCCCGGAGATCACTACCGCTTCATTCCGAAACTCATGGCCTCCATGTACGCCTCTCTCCCCTGAGCCACACAGGTTCATTCCCACAGCGGAAACCCACAGCTTCACGCAAAGCCTGCCGGTTTTCTCTGTGGGAATGTCCTTTTCAGCATCTGAATCGTTCCAACGGAGGAAAACACATGGCAACAGAACTTGAAATTATGACCCACGCCAAACATTACATTGACCAGATGGCCAACGGCGTCAATCCTCTTACCGGCGAACCAGCGAACGAGTCCGATATCATCAACAACGTCCGCATCTCAAGATGCCTTTTCTATGTGTCCGATGTCCTGCGGCAGGTCATTGAAAAAGGCGGCCTTCAAAAGAAAGCCGCTGTAAAAAAGGCACCCTTTGCCCTGACTGCCGAGCAGATTGCCGGCTATACCTATGACAAACCACTCGCCGTCACCGCTATTGCAGCCCGTCTCAGCGCTCTGACTGACACTGACAAGATGCAAAAGCTCAGCTATAAGGTCATTCAGACGTATATGAAAAACATGGGCTACCTGGAAGAGCGCCCTGCGAAACAACCCGGAAAAACCCGTCCGTGGCCAACCGAAGCCGGGTTTTCACTCGGAATCTACACCGAGGACCGAAACGGCATGAGCGGTCCCTATACGGTCATCCTGTACAACACAAATGCACAGAAATTCATCCTGGAACACCTCGATGAAATGCTCCGGAATCAATAATTCCGGCATAATTGGCGGCAAACCGCCGCTCCGTTCCGTTTATCCGGCATCGGAACAGATGCCGCAGAGACAGGCTGCATTCACCTCACTGGAATGCAGCCTGTCTCTGCAATTAAGACCTCTTTTCCATCCCGAGATATGCTCTGACATCCTCCAGTTTTTTCTTTCCTTCTGTCCGGCCGATCTGGTACACACGCTCCAGCTGCTCCGGGTCGTTTTCCGTACGGGAGATTCCAAGCGCCTCCGGCGGCGCAATGACCAGAATCTCCCCTTTGTCCGCCTTGTCCCAGATTCCCTGCAGCTGTTCGTTGTAATTGAGATACCGCCTGCGCATAGCCTCGGCAATCTTCGGGTAACGTCTCAGGAGAAAGGCCATGAGTGCCGTCCCTTTTCCCTTTTCTTTCCGATACCCCCTGGGCTGCGTCAGAATAACCACATTTCGTTCATATCCCTGACGCTCCATATAAGGAAGCGGAACTGCCTCAACAATTCCTCCGTCCAGATAAAGCCGCCCGTCTATCGAAACAGGCCGGGATACCACCGGCATTGAGGCAGAGGCTCTCATCCACTCGATATCCTTCCTGCCGCCATCCGTGCACGTATGATACGCAATCCGGCCGGTCGCAATATCGGTTGCCCCGATATAGAATTTCATGGGATTCTCTGCAAACCGGACACGGTCAAATATATCCAGTTCTTCCGGAAGCTCCCGGTAACAGAAATCCGCCCCGTACAGATCGCCGGTATGAATCAGCGACCAGAGTGAACAATATCGCCTGTCTCTGCCGTATTTCTTGTTATAACGGATTGCCCGCCCGATCTGCTCCGATTTATAGTTACATCCAAACGTTGCGCCCGCGCTGATTCCGGCACACCCGTCAAAACGAACCCCATTTTCCATAAAGACATCGAGCACACCGCAGGTAAACATTCCCCGCATTGCTCCGCCTTCAAGACTCAGACCATTCAATTTGAATTTCCTCTTCCCCGATAATCAGTTGACGTTTGGGGCTCTGTTCTCAGTTTCGCCCCTTCAGGCTGACTGCCTTCATCCAAAGTCACCTTTATTTTGAAAACCCGTTTCAACAGAAAGACATTATATGGCATCCGGCGGAAAAAATCAAAGGCAGATTTCATCCAATTGCCCGCCAGACCGCACATGACCGGCCAGGCTTCCGGCAATCAGTCAGGAACTTCCATCCCGTCAATAATCGCCACCACTTCCTCCCAGGTTCTGACCCGGGTCATTCCGTTTGCTTCCGCATCATAGAACCGGTTATGCGGCGCTGTGAACAGAATCTTTCTGTATTGCCCGCCCTCGAGATTATGAATTCCATCATCTATCAGCACATCGCCGCGAATCATCTGCTTTCGCCCGGTAATGATCACCTGATTCCAGGTAAGAAAGGGAAAATACCGGAAGAGAAGCCCGTTCATTTTCTCCTCCACATGTTCCGGCTCTGTTGCCGTCACGATAAATACCTCATGTCCTTTTTTCATGAAATACTCAAGTGCCTCAGCGGCGCCCGGCATTGGTCTGACCGTCTTCCAGAAGCCTTTTTCATAGATCACATCGTAGATCTGCTTTCGGGTTAATCCCGTATACGGCGCCGCCACATTCCACCCCGTAATCTCATCCAGCTTCACATTCCTGTCAAACTTTTCATTTGCCCGCTTCACCCAGGCTTCCAGCAGCTGTTCAATTGTATCATCCATATCTACAAGAATGGTCATTTCTGTCTCCTTTTTCATTCTCCATCTTTGATCCTGTGCTGTTCCGGCTTTCCAGTGTTCCCGATTTACCGCGTATTTGTACTCGTTCTGACGTTTGTGTATCGTAACACAACAGCTCTGCGGATTCAATCCGATTGTAGACAGCTCACCCGCTTTTCAAATGGCAAAAATCCATCCGGGGATTTTGTTCGTTCTCATCGAAAAAGGTCACTGACAAAACCTGAGCTGTGAATGGCGATTTCGCAGAAGTGTACAAAAGCCAGTCTTGACAGTCACCAGCGTTCCCTCTATAATCAGCATCGCATCAATCATCGTTAGGGGCGCGTATGCTGAGATGGCCTTATGGCCTGTCCCTTTGAACCTGTGTAGATAATCCTACCGTAGGGAAGCGAGTTGTTGAACAGTCGTTTCAAAGCGCAGCCCTGTCATGGGCTGCGCTTTTTTCCTTGATCTGATGCAATATCATTTAAGGAGGGGACAAGCCATGTCTCTCAATTTTTCCACCCTTTCCCCTGCAACGTGGGGAACACTCGTTGCCTGCATCATTGCCGGCATCATCATCTTTTTTGTCTCCCGCTCCCGGAAAAGCTGGAACACACGCATGCTCGCCAATGCAGCGCTTTGCATCGCACTTTCTTTCATTTTATCCTGTATCCGGCTGTATAACCTTCCGCAGGGCGGCGCCATTACCCTCGCCTCCATGCTCCCGCTCTTCCTCTTCTCCTACGTGTATGGTGTTGCCCCGGGATTCCTGGTTGGCGCCGGTTACGGAATGCTTCTATTTATTCAGGACGCCTATTTTGTCCATCCGGTTGAACTGATCCTCGATTATCCGCTTGCCTCTGCCATGCTCGGCCTGTGCGGCCTTGCGCCAAAGTTCTCCAAAAACTGGGGAATGATCCCCGGTATCCTCCTCGGTACCTTTGGACGTTTTCTCTGTGCTTTCCTTTCCGGAATTATCTTCTTTGGCATGTATGCGCCTGAAGGTCAGAATGTTTTCATCTACTCTGCCGTCTATAACGGCCTTTACCTGATTCCTGAGGCTGCCATCTGCATCGTCATCGCTATGATTCCTCAGATTCGGGATCTTGCGCACCGGCTAGCCATGGACGAGCTCAAACGACGGTAAACTCTTAAGCAACCCTGTTTCAGATCTCTGTTGCAGGTTACAAAAAAAGAATTATTATTCCATGCAAAGTCCTGCCACTCTTTGAAGTCAGCGGCAGGAAGAATCTGCATCCAGCAGGGGCCGGGTAAACCGGCCCTTTTATTATCCGTCTTCCCGCTGAACGGCAATGGATTGTTGCTATTCAGCCTGAATGACTGTCAAAACCCAATTGGGGGCTGAATACCAACAACAGAAAGAGCGATGATGGTTGGAAATGCAAGGAAATCAGGCATGAAAGTGCTATACAGTAACGACCAGATTGTTGCTATTTAGCCCGAATGACTGTCAAAAGTCAATTGGAGGCTGAATACCGACAACGGAAAGAGCGATAATGGTTGGAAATGCAAGGAAATCAGGCATGAAAGTGCTATACAGTAACGACCAGATTGTTGCTATTTAGCCCGAATAACTGTTAAAAGTCAATTGGGGGCTGAATACCGACAACGGAAAGAGCGATAATGGTTAGAAATGCAAGGAAATCAGGCATGAAAGTGCTATACAGTAACGACCAGATTGTTGCTATTTAGCCCGAATGACTGTCAAAAGTCAATTAGGGGCTGAATACCGGCAACGGAAAGAGCGATAATGGTTGGAAATGCAAGGAAATCAGGCATGAAAGTGCTATACAGTAACGACCAGATTGTTGCTATTTAGCCCAAATAACTGTCAAAAGTCAATTGTGGGCTGAATACCAACAACGGAAAGAACGATGATGGTTGGAAAAGCAAGGAAATCAGGCATGAGAGTGCTATACAGTCGCGGCTAGATTGTTGCTATTTAGCCCAAATGGCTGTCATAACCCAATTAGGGGCTGAATACCAGCAACGGAAAAAGCGATGATATTTAGAAAAGCAAGGAGATCAGGTGGTTGAAAGCGCCATACAGCAGTGACCGGATTGTTGCTATTTAGCCCGAATGACTGTATAATACCAAATAGAGGCTAATTACCAACAACGAAATGGCGATGATGGTTAGATAAAGCAAGGGAATCGGGCAATTGGAAATGCTATACAGCAGCCATTGGATTGTTGCTATTTAGCCCGAATGACCGTATACCGCCAATTAGAGGCTGATTACCAACAACGGAGGACGCAATGATGGTTGGGAGAAGCAAGGAAATCAGACGGTTGAAAGAACTATACAACAGTGACCGGGCAGAACTTGTCGCAATTCATGGAAGACGGCGCGTCGGGAAAACATATCTGATTCAAGAAACTTTCGGGAATAAGTTTACTTTTCGTCATGCAGGCCTTTCTCCCGTCGAAATGGAAAATTCCAGGGGGGAAAGCCCCCTCCGCAAACAGCTGCATCATTTCTATAACTCGCTTCTTCGTCATGGGATGAAGAAAAGCAGATGTCCGGATAATTGGCTTGATGCATTTCTAATGCTTGAGATTTTTCTCGAAAGTAAAGATGATGGTTCCAGACAACTGGTGTTTTTTGATGAACTTCCCTGGATGGATACACAACGTTCAGGGTTTATCACTGCTTTTGAAGGGTTTTGGAACACTTGGGCATGCGGCAGAAACAACCTGATGGTCATCGTGTGCGGAAGTGCCACATCATGGATCACGAATAAACTAATCAACAATCACGGTGGACTGTACAACAGGGTATCTTATCAAATTAAATTGTCCCCTTTTTCACTGAAAGAATGTGAAGAACTGTTTAACGAAAGAAAGATTAAACTGTCGCGCTATGACATTAGCCAGGCCTATATGATTGTCGGTGGAATTCCTTATTATCTGAACTATTTTGAAAAAGGTCTCAGTTTAGCGCAAAACATTGATCAGTTGTTCTTTTCTTCCACAGCGTTCCTGAAATATGAGTATGATAGATTGTTTTCCTCAGTCTTTACCAACCCTGAAATGTTGAAATCCATTGTGAAATGTCTGGCAGCAAAGAGCACAGGTTATTCGCGGGATGAAATATCCCGACTGACAGGATATTCAAAAGGCGGCACATTAAGCGAAGCATTGAATGCTCTTATAGCCAGTGACTTTATTATTCGATATACTCCCTTTGGGACCGGAAAACGGAATGACCATTATAAACTGATAGACCCTTATTGCATTTTTTACAACAGATTTATCAACGGCAGGGATTCTCTAGCAACATCTTTCTGGCAGCAGAATGAATTTGCCCAGCCGATCGTTTCATGGCGTGGACTGGCTTTCGAGAATGTCTGCTTCAGTCACATCGATCAGATCAAGGCGGCGCTCGGAATCAGCGGTGTCAGTACTAGACAGTCTGCCTGGTTTAAAAACGCAGATGGCGAGAGCGGCACACAGATTGATCTGATCATTGAACGGAAAGATCATATTACAAACATGTGTGAAATAAAGTTTTACAACAAAGAATTTGCCTCAGACAAAGCATATCACATGGTTCTTGTAAACAGACAGGAGTTGCTGGAGCGCTCTCTCAAGCGAGACGTTATGATCCACAGTACGCTCATCACAACCTATGGACTAAAATACAATGAATACAGCGGTGACTTTGATAATGTAATTACGTTGGACGACCTGTTTTGTTGATGATTTCAGCCTGTAGTATGCGATTCGTTATATTCGAAGCCGGAGAAAACTTTCACGAATCGAACCTCACGGGCAGACTTTACAACATCCCGGAAATCTGTTATTATCTCCGAACGTCAGCTCTGTTATCCAAATAATCCATACAGGAGTTGCCAGGTCGCGAAGCATCAGTTTATCAATTCCATGCCTCAGACAAAGCAACCCGGACAAATGACTAAAGTTGGAGCCCGAGGAGGTTCCGGTACAGAGCACCGTTTTTCTGTCTGGCAATTGGCATGAAGCATTCCGGACAAAAACCGAAGACCATTTTTATCTGAAATGGAGGAAAAAAACTTGGATATTCAGTACCTGCTGTTTCTGCAAAATTTCAGAAACAGTATAAATGACGCATGGACTCCGTTTATGGAGTTTGTCTCTTCTTTTGCCGTCGACTATCTGATCCTGATTCCGATCTTTTTCTACTGGTACATCGACAAGCGGAAGGGACTTTATACTCTGGTGTCCTATTACCTCTGTATGTTCCTGACGCCGCTGATCAAGCTGACCGCCTGCGTCTATCGTCCGTGGATCCGGGATGCACGCATCCTGCCGGCCGGTGATTCCATCCGGACGGCAACCGGCTATTCCTTCCCCAGCGGCCACACCACGACCGCGGCACCGCTGGCCGGCGGAACAGCCGTCAATATCTGGAAGAACAGACGATTCCGCTGGCTGTCCGTCCTGTTTGTCATCTTTATTCTGCTGACCGCCTTCTCACGAAACTATCTGGGCGTTCACACGCCGCAGGATGTTTGCGTGGCCCTCATCCTTTCCTCATTCAGCCTTGTGGCCGTCTCTGTTCTGTTTGACTATCTCGGTGATCATCCGGAAAAAGAGAACCTGTTCCTGCTGGGCGGCTTCATTCTTTCCTGGCTTGGCATTCTGTACATTTCCGTCAAATCCTATCCGATTGACCTGAATGCCGAGGGAAAACCGATTGTCGACCCGGTAAAGATGATGAATGACGGATACGGTGATCTGGGAAAGGTCATTGGTTTCATCATTGCCCGCTTCGTAGAGAAAAACTGGATTCGCTTCAAACCTCTGAAAAAGGATGTCAGAATCTTCATTCTCTGCCTGATCTGCCTTATTCCGGTCGTTATGCTTAAAACCTATATCCGTCCGGTACTCACCGGCGCTTTCGGTTCTCACTGGGGAAAGCTTCTGTTCTCCGTGATGAATACGTTCTATTACATTGCGCTGGTCCCCTTCATCCTCAAGGTGACAGGGAAGGCGCTGCATTTACAGGAAGTCTGATGAATTCATGAGCCGCCTGTTCTGCTCCATTGCAGAACAGGCTTTTTGTTGTCTGCCCGCCCTTCTGCTGTTGCCTTTTCGCACACAAACAGATACAATGACACCGGAAAAGCCGGTATGAACCGGGCTGCATCCCTGTCCCGCCGTCACTTTTACTCATGCTCATTTCTGAGGTAGCCGAACATGCTTTACAAAGACATTTCCACTTTTGCTGACCGCATCGTCAGCAACATTCGTCCCATACTGGTCGGGAAAGACACGCTTATTCGTCAGCTGCTGGCAGCCGTCCTTGCCGGCGGTCACGTACTGCTTGAAGATGTCCCGGGAACCGGAAAAACGACCCTGGCAAAAGCGTTTGCCGGGTCAATTGCGGGCCGCTATGCCCGTATTCAGTTCACCCCTGACCTGCTCCCCTCGGATGTGACCGGCATGACCATTTACCGGCAGACCACCGGCACTTTTGAATTTCTTCCGGGCCCCGTTTTTACCAACGTCCTTCTCGCAGATGAAATCAACCGTGCCACACCCAGAACGCAGTCTGCACTGCTTGAGGCCATGGAAGAGCGTCAGGTTACGGAAAACGGGGATACCTATCCGCTGCAGCCTCCGTTTTTCGTCATTGCCACACAGAACCCGGTCGAATCCCAGGGGACCTTTCCCCTTCCCGAAGCGCAGATGGACCGGTTTCTGGTCCGCCTGAGCCCCGGATACCCGGACACCGAACAATCCGTTCAGATGCTTGAAAGCCGGGACCGGAAAGATCCTCTTTCGTCTCTCCAAAGCGTTGCCCGTCCCGAGGATCTGCTGGAGGTCCAGCAGCTGGCACAGACCTGCCAGATTTCCCGTGACCTCCTTCATTATATTGTTGCTCTCTGCGAATGTGCCCGAAATCCGGAAAAAGTCACCCTGGGCCCCTCGCCCCGGGCCATGCTGATGCTGATGCACATTTCCAAAGTCTGGGCTGCCATGCAGGGACGGGACTATGTCATCCCGGAGGATATCCGGGAACTGGCCGATCCGGTTCTAGCTCACCGCCTTATTCCCGGCGGCTTCCATGAACCCGGATATGAACATACCCTGATTCAGGAATGCCTCTCATCGGTTCCTGTCCCTACTGAGGCCCGGCCATGAACATCCTGATCTTCCTTCTGGTCTTCCTTCTGCTCCTTCTCCTGTACCGAATCTGCCTGACAACGCTTGCCCTGCCGCATCTCACCCTCCAGCGCCATTTCTCAAGAAAGGCCGTCTTTGAAGGGGAGTGCGGCGAAATGACGGAAATCGTCACCAACGCCAGCCTTATTCCCATCATCTGGATTCGCCTGGAAAGCTCTATCGCCAACGCCCTTCAGTTCACAGAGCAGACCGATCTCGAACTGAATGGTGACCGGCACATTCAGAGCCTGTTCACCCTGCTCCCCAGACAGCGCATCATCCGCCGTTACCCGGTACAGTTTCGCCGGCGCGGAGCCTATTCCGTCAGTTCCTCTGCCCTGACCGCCGGTGATGTCACCGGAATGTGCCGGATCATGAAAGAGCAGTCCTGCAGGGCAGATATCCTCGTCTGGCCGAAACTGATTCCGGACCGGGACCTTCCGCCGCTCCTTCTGGGAACCATTGGACAGTGGCGCCTCGCACATCCTCTCTCCGAGGATCCCTTCCTGATCCGCGGCCTTCGGGAATACCAGCCGGGTGATCCTGTCCGCGCCATTCACTGGCCCACGACGGCCAAAACCGGCCGGGTGCATATTGCCCTGCACGATCCCTCCTCCGGCACCCGTCTTCTGGTTCTCCTCAACGGGCAGAAAACGGAAAATCAGTGGAGCGAACTCATGGACTACGAACAGGCCGCCATTGAATACGGCATCTCCCTGGCGGCCTCCCTGTGTCTGTATGCCCTGCGTCACAACTGCGCAGCCGGTTTTGCCTCCAACCTGAAACTGACCGGAAGCGAGGAAACGCCGTTCCTTCCGCCCGTGCTTTCCAGCGGACAGCGGGAACAGCTTCTCAGTACCTTTGCCCGGCTGAAAATATCCTTTACCCTGCGCTTTGAAACCTACCTGAAGACCCTTTCACCGGATCCCGGCACGGATCTCCTTCTCCTGACTTTCTACCTGACAGATGAAATGCAGGCTGTGATTCAGTCCCTCCGACATCGGGGCCACCGTGTACATGTCCATCTTCTTTCTCAGACGCCTGCGTGAATAATGAAGAGGCCCTGTCGCTCAGCGACAGTTTATCAAATCCAGGCCATTGACAAATCACTCAGGCAAATGAACAGCGTCGAGGCCTGCAAAGGAGTGCCCTATGAATCTGCATTCAAAAAAAGCCGCCCTGATATGGACAATCCTCATGGTCCTTTCCGGTCTTTTCCCCGTTCTGCTTGCACTGATCCTGTACCTGAATCCGGCGGTCATTGCGCACCTGCCCCTTCTCTGTGCAGTGGTTGGTCTCGCCGCGTTCCTGGCGGACTCCCCTTCAAAGCCGTGCCGGATTCTCTGCGGGAGCCTCGGTGCACTCCTCCTGTGCCTCCACGGCGCACTCGTTTTCAGCCATCCATGGCCCCTGCTTTTGATTCCCGTCCTTTATCTGGCCCAGCTTCTGTTCCTCATCCGTCCTCACCCGGGAACCTCCTTTTTTCAGCTTCCGTTTTTCCTTTCCTGCCTGGCAATTTACGGTGCGTTCCAGTTTGGCATGATGACCCTGCCCAATATTCCATGGGCAGCTGCTTTTCCGCTCTTCCCGGTTTCCTTTCTTCTTTTCCTGTTTTCCGGTCTGGTTCTCAACAACCAGGATCTGCTTCAGGTAGAGATCCGGTTCGGACGCAGGGTCCCGCGTTCCGTGCTCAATGTCAGCCGGCTCAGCATTTTCCTTCTCCTGTTTGCCGCTCTGAGCATTACCTGCATTCCTCAGATCTCACAGTTTCTGCATTTCCTGTATCAGACACTCAGGGATCTCCTCCTCTCGCTCGCAGCGTTCCTCTCCTCCCTGTTCAGGGATGAAACAGTACCGGAAAGCGCTCCGTTGACGGGTTCATCCCTGTTCCCGGCAGCGGAGTCAGCAGCGGAAGCCGCACCGAATCCCATCCTCGAAATGATCCTCAATCTCATTACCTGGGCGTTTCTCCTGTCGCTTGTTCTCTATCTCCTTTTCCGGATGGCAAAACTGCTGCTCCGGCTCCTGCGCCACCTTGTCCGGCGCTTCCAGCAGTACATCAGCTCATTTGACACCGTCTACGTAGACACCTATGAGGATCTGCCGCAGTCCGATTCCATCCGGCAGGGACTCTTTCGGCGAAACAGAAAGCCCGCGGTTTCCTTCGGCGACTCTCCCCGCGGCAAAATCCGCTCCGTCTATCTGAAGAAGCTGCTGCATCATCCGGAATGGTCTCCATCTGAGACGGCGAAAGATCATCTGTGTCAGCCGGCCGCCGAGCTCTATGAAAAGGCCCGATACAGTACCCATGACATGACCGATGAAGAAGCCGCGCGCTTCACTTCTCTTGCCGAATAAAAAACGTGAATCAGGATTGCCTGATTCACGTTTTTCGTTTCTTTCATCCCGGGTGTTTTGACCATACAGCGAATTTCAGAAGTCCCATCCGGCCTGATTCTCTCTATTTCGCCTGCTGCTTCATAAACTGCAGAACCTCCGCCATTTCAGGAATAGACGGCGCGGCACCGGGCTTCAGGATGCACAGGGATGCCGCATGGGCGGCGGTCGAAAGGCATTCCGGAATGTCCCTGCCCATGGACCACAGTGCCAGGAAGGTTCCCATAAACGTATCCCCTGCCGCTGTCGTATCCACAGGAAATACCGGCACCGCCGGCTGCCAGACATCTGTTCCGTCAGCCCCCAGATACCAGGCTCCGCGGGCGCCGCAGGTAATGATCAGGCTGGTGTTCGGATATTTCTGCCTCAGAACAATTGCTGCCTCCCCGTTTCCGGCGAGATACCCGGCTTCGTCCTCATTGACAAACAGGAAATCAAGGAGATGAAGCGGATAGCGCTCCGTTCCCTCAACGGGAGATGGATTCATGGCAATCCGCATGCCCCGCTCTTTCGCTTCCCGGATAAGTTCCGGAATACAGCTGACCTCATTTTGCAGTACCAGCAGATCTCCTGCATCAAACCGGCCCAGTACCTGCCGGACCTGTTCGTGATCCGCTGAGGCATTGGCACCGGGAAAAAGGATAATGGCATTTTCGCCCGAATCGCTGACCTGAATGATGGTATGTCCGCCCGGAACATCCAGTTCCCGGATACATGAAATGTCCACGCCGGCTGACTGAAGCAGGTCAAGAAGCGGTCCTCCATCTTTGCCCACATTGCCGGCATGATAGACCCGGGCGCCGCTCCTGGCAAGCGCAATGCTCTGGTTGAGTCCTTTCCCGCCGCAGACAACGTTTCTTGACAGAGCCGCGGCGGTTTCCCCGGGCCGGATGAATGTGTGCATCCGATAGACAAAGTCCAGATTCAGTGATCCGAAATTCAGTATTTTCATGTCTGCTCCTTTACATACCATGCCCGGTCCTTTGGCGCCGCGGCATTTACGCTGCGCCAAAGGACCTATTCCGGGCCAAGGCTATCTCAGCACCCTTGAAAGCTCCACAAATCGGTAATATTTCTCCTCCACCCGTGTCAGATACGCATCCAGTGCCTCTGCCGTATACGGGCAATCATCCGAAATCCGAAGGATCAGGACAGAACCGCTTCTGGTGTTGAGCCGCATGTCATTGAGCATATCCGATGCGCGTTTGGCTTTGTCATCTCCGCAGTCGTATGACCCGAAGACGCAGTAGGTAAACCCGAGGTCAAATGCCACTTCGAGTCCGCGCCGGCTGGCTGCCAG
>Ga0256405_10006007_pt1 | contig 20042 bp, 15 predicted proteins | sample RumenRJG_02DNA_FD_189096 | JGI IMG/M metagenome (GOLD analysis project Ga0256405, IMG submission 189096) | Bovine rumen microbial communities from Lethbridge, Alberta, Canada - RJG_02 | ecosystem: Host-associated > Mammals > Digestive system > Stomach > Rumen | place: Canada: Alberta... | reverse complement strand
AGGTTGCCGGAATATATGCAGGATGCGCTGACAAGAGATTACAAGGTGGCGTAATTGTTTTTTTATAGTCTGGAATATAGAGTTTTCAAGGTGCGATGCCCACTATTTATGTGGGAAGTTTGAGTTATTTATATCAATACTGACAACTACCAGATCACTGGAATCCTTGTTTTCAAATGCTTCCTCCGTATATACAACACGGTTTGACAATCTCGTAACCGGATCGGTCTTTAACTCTAAATTCTGAAACATTCGCGTCATAAAAGAAAAACCGGATGCAAGTACCAGCTCTATGATCTGCCCGGCATAAAAAAAGTCAGTATAAAGAACCCCGATGATAAACAGCACTAAAACATAGTTAAATGTATTGACCTCAGTCTTTGTAAGAGCATATTTATCCAACAACACATTAGAAAAAATAACAAAATAGATTATTACTACAACCAGTGGTCTTATAAACCAAAAATCTTTTTGCATATATACTGCATTTTCATTTATATAAAAATAAATTGGATAAAAGAAATTGAGCACCATACTTACGCCATATATAAATGCTGTAAATCTGATCAATATGCCAAGATGAGATTTACCAAAAGCCGGGTTCAGTGCATCGCAATATATGACAGGCACAAGGACCGGCACCTGATAAACTATAAAATAGCCGATAAACACCCAATATTGATTGCCTGGAATGCCATACCCATAGTATGAAAACATGTCCGCAACCGCCGCAAATATTATCAAAAGTCCTGTTTTATTTACCGCAACTTTTACATTGCGCTTAACTGTATAATTGCTTTTGGTAGTCAGCATGACAAAAACCGTCTCTACTATTGCCAAAAGACACCAGACATTTGCATACCTCACCAGATAATATGCAATATTTATTAAATCCATAAATGAGACCTCTCACCCTTCACATAATCAGTCAACTAACGCTTATCATATGTATATCGACATAAAAAGACCATTCATTAAGTCAAATACTCATCACATAAAGGTAATGGGTAGTTGACTTAATAAATGGCCCATAAATGCTGATCTATCTATTTTTTAGGATAAACCCATCTCCGACTTTTCATTGGCGGAGCTTACCTTTTGAGCTCCTGGGTAATAAAATCACCGAGTATTACCGCTTAAAATTCCAAATCGTAATAAAACAAAAAACATCACTACACAGCGCAACATCCCTATCCCCTACTAGAGATGCCGCGCCGCATAGCATAGTATATTTTGTTGTCTCTTTACCTTTCCTTATGAGGATGCCTCCTCTGACATCTATGCGAATGCTTCCACCACCACTTATGCAGGGGAGCTCCACCTAAATATCATCCAAATGTATTATAATGCCTCTTTAAAAAGCTCTCTGTCTGATGGATCAGATACAGATAACTCTAAATCTCTGATATACCCATTGTGGAAAACACTGGCAAGAGTGTACATCTGAGTAACCTTACTGCGTAAGTTAATGCAGTCACCTGCCTGTGATACCAGCTCAACATCCCCTTTACACATATCTACTATTGAAAAAAGTTTTAATGGATTACTGATTTCTCTAACCTTCATCATCTTGCCCTCTCACCTATATTGTAACCTGTACTGTAACCTGTATAAAAAGCTACTAGAGGCCATCACCTTAATTACAGTATTAATATAAACGAGTAACCATCACAGAACTGTCACACACTCTAATAAAAAATGCACTATTGAAAAAATCACCCCTTCTTTAACCCAATGAGCTTCCAGCTACAATAGACAAATCATATAGTGAAGCTCTACTCTCGAGCAGGTCAGAGGTGGTCTTCTTGTCAAAAATAAAAAGCGTGGGCACCACCAGGCTAATGTCTAAGCCCAGTGCGCACCCACGCATTATTTCTATATATGCAGAATATATGTGGCCAACATAAAGTAAATCACCAGTGCCAGTGTATCGATAATAGTAGTGAGCATCGGTGACGCCATAACAGCAGGGTCAAAATTGAACTTTCTGGCTGTCATAGGCAGGATGCATCCTACCAGGTTGGCAGCGATCACAACCACCACCATGGTGAGACATATCACAAGAGCAACCAGCGGCTCTACTCTGTCAACGATGAGAAGCTTTACAAAATTGGCTACAGCGAGAGTCACACCACAGAAAAGTGCAGCACCAAACTCCTTGGTCACAACCTTAAATATGTCCTTAAACTCAATCTCCTTTAGAGACAGAGCACGTATGATCATAGTGGATGACTGTGAGCCTGTATTTCCACCTGTATCCATAAGCTGTGGGATGTATGCGGCCAAAATGATATATGCTCCCAGGGCATCCTCATAGCTGGTAATGATCCTGCCTGTAAATGTGGCTGATACCATCAAAAGCAGCAGCCAGCCCACTCTCTTTTTCCAGAGATCCATAACAGTCATCTTGGTATATGGCACATCTGATGGCACGATAGCAGCCATCTTTTGGATATCCTCAGTTGCCTCCTCCTCGATGATATCTACGATATCATCAACTGTAACGATACCAACCAGTCGCTCCTCTGAGTCGACTACAGGGATAGAATTAAAGTCATACTTGGAAATCAGTCTTGCAACATCCTCCTGGTCCATCATGGTGTCAACAGAGATGACATGATCCTCCATGATGTCACCTATCAGCGCGTCACGATCTGCCAAAATAAGCGCTCTCAGTGTAACTATGCCTATAAGTCTACGTCTGTTATCCAGTACATAACAAGTATTGATGGTCTCCTTATCAATACCTGTAAGCCTGATCCTCTCGATTGCCTCATGAACAGTGAGATTTTCCTTTAGGTCAACAAACTCCACAGTCATGATAGACCCTGCCGAGTCCTCCGGGAACTTGAGGAGATGATTGATATCTCTCCTGGCATCTGCACTCACATGTGACAGCAGCTTTTTAACAACTGATGCCGGCATCTCCTCCATGAGGTCTGCCGCATCATCTGACATCATGTTATTGATGATATCCGTAGCCTCATTATCAGTCAGAGTAGTAATGATCTCCTGCTCCACATCCTTAGGCAGATAGGCAAAAACATCCGCCGCGATATCCTTAGGCAACAGTCTAAAGGCGATTATCTGGGTCTCCAGATCCAGATCCTCCAGGATAGAGGCAATATCTGCCTCATTTAACTCTGCCACCTCACGTCTAAACTCCTGGTACTTTCTCTCAGTTAAAAGCTCCTTTATCTCCAGTAATTTCATAGTTAATCCTCCTTAAGAAAATAGCTATGGTTTTCGGGTTACGATATAAAATTATGCTCGCGTGCTCATCACGCTTATGTTGTTCAGGAACATCTGACACAAAAACCACCACCTTTCTTAAATAAGATCTTTCGCAGTTGTCTAGCCTAACAGAAAAAACAAAATCTTGCAAGTCTGCCCTGGACGAATGTCTCCTGCCATAGGCATCCTCCTGCCGCATATCCCGCCTCACGGCCGATGTGTCCTGAGAGAATGTCTCCCGCCTTATACATTCACCTACCACATATCCAGCATCACCGTAGATGCGTCCTGAGCGAATGTCTCCTGCCATATACATTCGTAAAGCCGGAACTAAAAAAGCATGGAGCAGTCCGCCTGTTAAACGAAACCGCCCCATGCATTTATTATTTATTTTTTTAGACTCTCTCCGGCTCCCTGGAGTAAGAAAGGAGACACCCAAATGTAAAAGTCAACACCCTAGACTCCCTCCGACCTCCCGGAAGAGTTGTGCACCGCTAATGAGATGCATTTATTTTTAGACTCCCTCCGACCTCCCCGGAGTGTGGTGCACCATCGATGAGATGCATTATTTGAGATGCATATATTAGAGAGAACTCAACTCTGTTTATCCTTTTTATGCTGCAGCATCCATGAGCTCCGTAAAGAAACGCATCGCTGTATCATAGCTCATAAATGTATCTGTATCACCTGACACATCGATAGTTCTTGCAATAACCACCTCTGGATGGAACTGATATCCTACAGCAAATTTCTGGTCGGTCCTCTCTATAGCCTCGATGATATCGATACCGGAAACTGTAGTTGAGCCAGTTACCTTGAGACGAGTACCGTCAACAGACTTGACCGCCTGATGATGCCATGATGGAGCGCCTCTCAGTACGCTTGTCCTGGTTATATCCCATAAAATAGAATCCTTGTCCATGACGTCTACATCGTGGGATGCAAAGTCTCTGTAACTTGATGGAGATACCTTTTCATTTCTGTGCTCATATCTATATGGGAAGTTCCTGCGCGCATAGTATGTCGGGATATCCTGGATAACCTCTGCACCTGATACTACACCAAGCATCTGCATGCCTCTGCACAGACCCATCATAGGGATGTCATTGTCGAGGCAGTAATCCATGAGGATATAATCAGATACGTCTCGCTCAGCGTTATAGTCTCTCTCCTCCTCGATGCCATGCCATGGCTCCTGCTCAAAGTACAGTGACGGGCTGATGTCCGGGCCGCCTGTGAATACTACTGCATCTACTCCCTCAACAACAAACTCTGCATTGGAGCCCAGCCAGGAGTTGACACGTATGAGCTTGCCAGCATCATCTGTGAGTGCGCCGGTGTCATCAACACCCTTTGTGAGTCTACCATCAAAGTAAGGCAGATCCGCTGTCTCTACCTGCTCCAAAAGTACAGGCTGACCACCAGCCTCCTCTATGGATTTATAAACATTGGTATAAAACTCTGAGCTTAGATCATCTGTCCAGGCAATACCTATTACAGGGGCCTTTGGACCATCAGTGATATCTATATCTATCTCTGTAATACCACTGGTCCTTGGATCGCCATAGATGACGCCATCTGGAGAATCCATGTCAGCACCATATGTCCAGCCATAACCTGAACCAGGTCTCATCCTGGCCTCTCTGTCACGGGACTTGGCATCACTGGTATGATTTCTATGTGACCTGCCACCACCATTTTCGGCAATATACTCCTGGTATGTGATAAAATCATTTTTATCACAAATACCCATCTCATCCGTATCATCCTCATCATCAGGTGCGGCATAAGCATCTTTCTCATCATCAGGTGCAGGAGTTGCATCTACAGCATCCTCATCAGCCGCCTCAGCCTCTTTAGCCGCCTTGGCTTCCTTTTCGGACTCATCATCCTTGCCTATCTTATTGTTATCATCACCGTCAAGCTTGATGGTTTCATCAGTGCCCTCGGCACCATTAACCTCTGCCTCGGCATCTTTATCATTACTAAGCTCTATTCTTTTGTTAGGACCCTCATTTTTCTCAGCAGCATCCTTTTCCGTAATCTTGGCTGCATTCTCACTAAAGAAATTAAAGACCTTATCCGGGCCGGCATTGGCCTTTTGTCTATTTATCTCAAAGAAATTAGGAACCGACTCGTCAGGAGCAGACTCAGCTGAAACAGGATCTGGCTCCCCATACTTCTTTACATCCTCTGTATCTTTACCTACCTCAACTGCCTTTTGAGTCTCAGCAGCCTTATTTCTGGACTGACATGCAGTTAAAGAGATACCTGCAGAAAGTAAAATTGCCGTAATTAATAGATTTCTTTTCATCTCTGCTCCTTTACCTTATGAATCATATTTTTGTCACTTTATATTGCCTTATTGCAAAAATCCACGAACATATTATTAACGGTAATAATTTCGACATCTTTTCGTAATATATAATCCTTTGCGTGCAGAAATAACAAAGATTTCAGATTCTTTTCAGTTGGATTTCATATACTTTGATGAGAAAAAATGACCAACTATTGATTTATAAATATAAAGGAATTTATTAATGAAGAACTCATCTGTAAATGAATCATCCATACATGCGCTATATGGCCCAGGTGTACCTTTTGGCACTGACTCTGGCTCAGGCTCAAGTACACTTTCTAGTGCAGGCTTTGGCACAGGCTCAAGTACACTTTCTGGCACTGACTCTGGCTCAGGCTCAAGTACACTCTATGGTGCAGGCTCTGGCACAGGCTCAAGTACACTTTCTGGTGCAGGCTCTGGCACAGAGGCCGGTGCATCAATAGCCACGAGTGGGTCACTTACTCTTATGCAGAAACTCGGCATATTTATGCAGTATTCTGTCTTCCTGCTTTTCACCTTACTCTCCACCTATCTCCTGATAATAGCGGGAATGTCTACCTCCACCACAAATAACCAGGAGCATACAACCATAACAAGCGATAATATTTTTATTAATCTCCTTGTTCCATTGATACTGATACTATGTATAGTCCTGATAAACAAACTGGAGCCTGTAAAACATTTTATCTCAAAAGTAAATTCAAGTGACAGACTCGCATTAATATGCAGACTTTTCCTATATATGATCATCCTTTTATCAGGTACCTATTTTGTTGTCACACTACAGAAAACCCCAGAGGTGGACCAGCTATCCATCTGTAAAGCCGCCCAAAACATACTTGCTGGAAACTATAGCGACTTTGAGCCAGGTGGTTATGCTGAGAGATACCCGCAGCAACTTGGTATCATACTGCTGTTGTTACCGATGAGTGCAGTATTTCAGGAAAACCTGTATCTTTCGGTGCAGATGCTTAACGTCATCTCACTTGTGTTCATGTTCGGAGCATTCGCAAAAATAGCAAAACGTCTGGGCAACACCAACATGACCTCTATCATGATGATCCTGGGATGCATGATGTTCATCCCGGCGCTGCTGTACACCACCTTTGTGTACGGCACCCTCATAGGGCTTGCCCTGGCAGTTAACGCCGCGCTCATGGCCTGGGATTACATTTCATATGGCAGACCTCTAAGACTTTTTATGGCAATACTGCTGATGCTGCTCTCCGTGATCATAAAAAGCAACTATCTGATTTTTGCCATTGGGCTATTTCTATGGACATTTATTTCATTTTTCACCCGCCCATCCCGCAGGAAAGTGCTGCTAATGATTACATTGTGCATCATCACGCTGCAGGGGAGTCTCGTAAAATCAAGTCTTAGCGCCATCACCGGCCAGTCCATGGGCCGGGGTATGTCAAGCTGGTCATGGGTCGCCATGGGACTACAGGAAAATGATAATCTATTTGATGGATGGTGGAATCGCTACATCATAAAGACCTACCGTGCCGCGGATTACGACCACGATGCACAGGAGGCAACTGCCAAGCAGTATATAGCAGAGCGTCTGGAGGAATTTAAGTCTGATCCCACTGCCGCCCTCAACTTTTTCATACAGAAAAACGCATCCCAGTGGAACAATCCCTCATTTCAGGGATTTTGGATAAATAATCGTATGTCGTCCCGGGGAGACTATCCGGCTTTCCTGACCTGGGTATTGGGCTCTGGCTCATCCATGATCGAGGGATACCTGAACTACTTTATGTTTGCTGTACTCTCCGGAGTCTTTATCTATATGGTCTCACTCATACAGAGCGATAATAAACTTGAGGCAACCCTGTCTCTGGTCTTCCAAATGATCATAATCGGCGGCTTTATCTTCCACACCGTATGGGAGGCCAAAGCCCAGTACACCTTTACCTATTTTTTGATGATGATACCCCTGGGGATTGTAGGATACAGCCGTATCCCTGGACTTATGCGGGCAGCGCAGGTGCCTAAACAGACTGAACCTGCCGAAAGCACAGAGTCATCACCAGCTCCCCTGCCGCAAAAAAAACATAAGATAAGCAGATCAAGCTATGCACTGCTATCAGGTCTTGCGCTACTTATATGTATCCTGTTTATAAATTACAGCGGCAACAAAACCCTCAACAGTATATTTCTGGTGAATGTCTCCGCCGGGACAACCCAAGGAAAAGCTGCACCCGCAAGAGGGCAGGCAAATGATACTGCTCCCGCAAAAGGACAGCGCAATGCTGAAAAGCAGTTTAATGATAAAGCTACTCCCGCAAGAGGGCAGCGCAATGCCGAAAGCCAGGTAAATGATAAAATTAAAACAAGTAGTCCAGATCACAGTAACAGCTCGAGTACAGAAGACTCAAATAGTAAAACAGAGAAAACTCACAAATGATGAATAAAAGGAAGTGAAAAAACTGAAGAAAACTAAAAATCTGAAAAACAACTGAATAATAGACTAAAAAAAATCTGGAAAGCTGAAAAATTTTCAGTTTCGTTTCAGCTTACAGTTGTATTATAAGTGGCGTCAGATGAAAACACCTGGCAGAAAAAACAAAGTTTTTTCATACTACTCCGCCGGAGGACCCTAACCCTCCGGCAACCCTCAATAATTATACCTAAGTTATACATAAATTGGCTTGTAGAAGGACGAAAGTACTTCTACAAGCCATTTCTATATCTGTAGAGGTTGGTAATAATGTTACATCATCTTCTGACAGTGAATCCTCTTATGGTGTAAAGACCTATACTGGACAAAATGAAAGTAGCTCTTCAGCAGATAACTATGATTCATCATCAGCCACTGCAATCAGTGCAGAGACTGCCATGGGTATAGTTGATGTCTTTGTAGCTGGCGATATAAATCAGGAAGCTCCAGTCTGTCCTCAATCTCCTTTAAGTCTAAAGCACCAAACAATCTCTTGCACAGCTCATCATACTCTCTCCAGGCGTCGGTGTGAGACAGCTCCTCTCCCAGGATATTGCCTACACTCTCATAGTACCACCCCTGGAAATCCGGATCACTCTGATTAAATCTCTGCCAGAACTGCTCTTTATTTGTATCATAATCTCTGATAGAGGCTCTGATATTAGACAACTTATCACCAAGACATATGATCTTGACATCCAGCTCTGCTGACTTTAAATGATCAATAGTCTCCTTTTTACGTATATGCCAGGTCTCCTCTTTGGACTGACCATCTCTTTTGTCCTCAGTCTCACTAAGCACCAGCTGAGCTACCCTCGTACCAAACCTGGACTCTATATCCTCATAATCAAACTCTGTGTCCTCAATAACATCATGCAGGAGCGCAGCAATAATAACATCCTCATCATCCGTGATTGATGAAACTATCATAGAACACTCGATAGGATGTACAATATAAGGTATATCAGCACCTTTACGTTTTTGATCTCTATGAGCATAGGCTGCAAACTGCATTGCGTCCTGGTACCGTTTACCGGCAAAAACATTAGCCATAGCCTTACCTCCTGAAACAGGATATCAAAAAACAACAATTAATTAAAACGAATACCTTTACAATTAATTATAAGTGTTGGTCCCGAATCTGACAACAACTTGCGTTCCATCAACTATATCCGCAGGATCATTTAATATAGTTTTTACTACAAAATCCCCCTTTTTGTCAAAAGACTCTGCTATATCCATGATATGGCCACCATAACTTTGCTCTCCTGCTGTGACAGTCATATCCTCATCGATATGCATATCAAAAGCGATCCTGCTGTCTACTGTAAACTCTACATACTTTATGTCAGGGTTTTCAATCTCACATAGCTTGGTGGTGTCCTTGATCTCTTGCCTCTTAAAAAGCCGTAGATCCTTGACTGTGCCATCAACAGGGGCTGTCACAAGACTGTTGTTTATAGCAGTCTCATACTTGATCTTGCAGCTGTCGCAGTCCGAAAGCACCTTATCTAACGCTTTATTGGCTGCCATGACTCTGTCCACTGCCTGATTATAGGTTGCTACATCTATTTCCTTTTTATCAAAAAGCTCTTTTTTGGTCTTTAGCTCATCAACTGCCTCATCAGATACAGCCTTTATCTCCGAGATACTCGCCACCGCATCATCCCAGGCCTTTCGCGAAGTCTTGATCTCATCTCTATTGTCGATGAGTACTATCTTGTCGCCCTTTTTTACCGCCTGACCATCTTTTACGTATTGCTCCACCAGTCTCCCGGTCACTCTGGAAAAAAGGTCAAATCTTTGTGTCGACTTGACAACCCCTGTAAAGCTAAGCTCTGCTTTATCCAGTTTTGCTGTCTCCTCCAGCGCTCCTGCCTCGGTACTACCAGATGGCATCTTGAGATCAAGCCTTATATTATCTCTGTTTTTGTATAGATAAGCACCCATGCCCACGGCCACTGCAAGACATATGATACCGATTATTATTTTGCCCTTTCTCCTCATGCGCATGGTCTTTCCCCCTGTTCATGTACACTATTCCATCCTTCGGATATTTCGGGGATCTGGTCATATAACCTTGAAACCATTCCAATACGCATCCGTCATGGAAAGTACGAGATTTTTTGCAAGATATGAGCCTGTAGTAGTGCAACCAAATTCTTTGGCTATTTTCAACTTCATAGTTGATATTTATAAATTTCCGAAGTAATTTTTATTGCTTCGGTCTTTTAATGGCATAAGCCTGATGCCTCTACCCGATATAATTCAGGCTACATTTAGTATTGATATCTTTTTTTGTTTTTTACTCTCACTTGAGCATGTTGATATAATACAGAACATAAGTTCATACGTCAACCATAAACTGAAAATCAGCCTTATCTTTTAAAAAGTATTCGCTCATGGTAATACGTGTTTAATTATACCCGAATTGCGGTATATTTACTATATTGAATAAAAGACAGTGATTCTTTTGGTGACAGACATCCTGAGCCATTATCAGAACTATACGAACTTAATATTTTATATAGTAAAAGACACCAGACTGGAACTTAATCCAATATCTGATGTCTTTTTTAAAATAACCGTTCTTAACTTAACGGTTTTGAAACCATTTTAGCTTGTTGCTGCAGTAGTTGGCATCTCTGGAGGGTTTCCAGATGGTGCTTCACCATTTCCAGGGCCACCCTGACCAGGGCCACCCTGACCCATGCCGCCGTCAGCCGGCATCTCTGGTGGCTGACCGTCGCCGCCATTTGATGGAGCCTGACCGTCACCTGGCTGACCTGCTGGAGCCTCGCCCTGCTGTGGTCCCTGACCATCCTCAGGCTTGCCCATCTCCTTGTCACCACTTGACTCACCCTTGTAAGCCTCTACAGCGGTACCTGATGACTCAGTTCCCTCTGTGTACGCCTCACCATTTACATAAAGAGTAAATCCGTTGAGATCGATGGCATCCTCATCACAGGTAAGACTTGTGATATAAGAGTCTCCTGTAAGCTTCCATGTTGAGTCCTCAGACAACTCTACATAAACAGCGCCTGCTGCTCCCTCTGTATTGATTGCACCAGAGTAGATTGTGCCATCATTCAAATACATGTTGAGAGTTGAGATGTCATCTACCACTGTATTGCCCTCAAACTCCTGCTTTGATGCTGTGAATGTTACCTGGCCGCCATTTGAGCCCTCAGAGCCCCAGCCTGCTGCCTCGATACGTAAAAAGTCATCACTTGCGTAAGTGAAATCAACATCCTCAATGTCTATCTCTGCAGTAGTGTTATTGACATAGAACATACCGCCGTTTTTGTTTACGAGAGAGCCGCCAGTCATCTTAAAGCTTGCTGTACCCTCATCTGCATCACCAGACATTGACTGATAAAGCATAACTGCCTGATATACGTCAGACTTGTCACTGTTTTTCTTTGTGTTGTTAGCTGTGAGCTTTACATTATCGAGAGCTACAGAGTTCTTGCCCTCCACAACGATACCCTGTGCCACGTTAGAAACGAGCTCGGCATCCTTGACTGTGATATCTGCAGTAGAGTAAATAGCTGGTGAACCTGAGCCATTGGTCTCATAGTAACCGCCCTCTACATTGACATCTCCGCCGCCTCTGTCAGATCTGATGGCTGCAGATGAGCCGCCCTGAGTGATTACGTCCAGGTTCTTGGCATTCATAGTAGCACCACCTGTGGTCATGATACCGCCAGAGTTGTTGGAGTTTGTTCTGATCTTTGAGTCAGAAATGTTTACAGTTGTTCCCTCACCGTAACTGAATACAGCATTGGCATGACTGCCGTCTGTTGTTATGTCAGCATTTGTGATTGTGAGAGTAGCGCCATTCTCTGCCAGGATGGCAGCATTATCACCATAAAAGTCTGCATCCTCCTCATTGGCGTCACCGGTCTTTTGTACCTCTATATTGTCATAGGTCTGCTCCTCGCCATCAACATAGATAGCGTGTCCGCCGTCCTCTGAGTTTTCATACAGTTCCTTGGCAGGTTCTGTCTCTGCCTCAGTTGTTGTCTCCGCTTCCGTTGTTGCCTCAGTAGCTGCTGCCGTTGTCTCTACAGTTTTATTTGAGCCGCAGGCTGCCATATTGGCTGCGAGCACTGACGCTGCCATCACATATAGTATCTTTCTCTTCATAACTTTTTTCTCCTTATGCCGGCCACTATATTTCGCTGGGCGATGACCGACTATGTAAAAACAATTTCCATTGCTTTTGCCTTGTTTTGAACACGTAGAATGATACTGTATGAAGCTTAAATCAAACTGAAAATTATTCCAAATTTTTAAAGTAATATTTTGATATTAGTGTCATAAGTCTTCTCCCACGTGTGCTTGCACAAAAGTGGGAGATAGACTTCATGACACGCCCCACATGACTGGTGGCAGATTCAAAGGATCTGCCATGTAGCACCAGCCCTCGCGAAGCGAATTCCAAAGGGCTGGTGTTCCCAGAAGCGCAAAGCGCGAAGCGGTCCGATATCGACTTTTGACACTCACATCATATTTTTACACTAAAATAGGCGGTACAAAGACCGCCCATGAGATAGTTGAAATAAAACAATCATATTTCATTGTTGTGATATTTTTCCTTCAATTTATACATGCTCTTGTCTGCCTCATAGTACATGGAGTGTATCGACTTGTCATGCGCCTCCTCCGCTGTACGTATAGAGTACCCATAGGAAACGGATAACTGATATTGGATGCCTGGAGTCGCATTATACTCATCTATACCCTTATTTAAGAGCTCTAGTGCACCATCCAGCTTTTGATGTACATCCTCGGATATCAGAGCAATAAACTCATCTCCGCCTATCCTACCCACAAATCCCACAACACCAAAGCTGTTGGTTAAACATTTGGCAAATGCCACCAGCGCCTCATCGCCCACCTGATGCCCGTAGGTATCATTAATCTCTTTAAATCTGTTTAAGTCAAAACAGACAAACATTATCTCATGTTCATAATCATTAAAGGTATTGATCATTTCCTGACATTTCTGCGCATTACCAAGTCCCGTGAGCTTATCCTGATATGCCATTGTCTTGGTTTTGATGGCATTATACTGATGCCTGAATATGAGTGCCACTGCCACAATCATCATGAGCATCGCCAGGATCTGTAAGGAGAAAAGACTCCATACACCATCCATGACAAATGAGTCCTGCAAGATATATATGACTTTCCAGTGACAGTATGGGAGATCTGAAAAAGAAACAAAATACACTTTACCATTGTAATTTGCTATGTCAGATAATGTTTCCTCCGTGCTGAGACTACGCTCCAGCAGCTCAATAATCTCCGGTGAATCCGCATAGGTTTCGAGAGCATTGTCCTTTTTTATAACGTATTTTACATCCTCATAAAGGACATAATCTCCAGTCCGTGTTAAGGCGACAGAGATGCCCTCGTCATACATTGTACTGATTTCTCTGTACAGCTTATAGAGGCTCAGTGTACCGCACAGGACCCCGACTTTATTGCCATTTTCATCATAAATAGATGTGCATATAGTAGTTATGGGATCATCTGTCCCTGGTGCTGTATAAGGATCATCTATAAACCTGTCATTTTCTATGACCGCATCAAAAAACTCTTTGTTGTGTTTTTCCAGACGCTTGGAGCCAGATACATAATGGCCATTGCCCTCCAAATCCACAATAAAAAGGTACTGAAATTCTGTGATAGCCGCCTTGTCCTTGAGATAATCGATCTGGGTCTCTGTATCCATGGACCGTATTTCCGGAAGTGCCGCTATATAGTCCAGGAGCTCAAACTTGGCTGTGAATGTCTCCATTATCTTTTGCTCCATAGCATCAGAGCGCTCGGAGACAAACCACTTTCCCCGCTCTATCATATTGAGGTAAGTGTTATTACCATAAAAAAGAGAAATAGCAAAGGTGACGATAAGAGTTGTCAGAGTAGCCGCCCACATTATCTTTTCCTTTATGCTAAATCTTATACGATTTATTTTATCTATTTTCATATTTAGATCCTGTGTGACAAATTTTGTTGATCATATCTTATATCGGACAAATATCAAAAAAATTTAGTATCTGTGAGAGCATTACAAAAATTTTAAACACAAAAAACCCCGCCTGACATAAATCCAGCAGAGCCTAAACTTTATTTAATGCACAAAAAAACTCTGCCGGACAAAAAATCCTACAGAGCCTAAACTTTATAATATATTTCTGATGTAGAGATGACTAAAAGACTAACTCTGACTTTTGATATGTGCCCCCTTTTCATGAGGTGGCACATCACTGATGTGAAATATCCAATATTCTGAACAAACACATGACAGTCAATAAAGGTGGTACATCACTGATGTGAAATATCCAACATTCTAAATCGGACATGACAGTCAATAAAGGCAGATCCTCACTTGTGTGACACAGCCCTCTCCTCCTTGATAGCATTTACCATGCCGACGAAATTACTACACAAAGTGAGGATATCAAATACAGCCGCTGTGTAATTGAGTATTGCAATATCATAAATGAGCCACATCACCTGACAACCGCTCAGCACCATCTTGAGATGACTCTCCTTTTTAGTATCCAGGAGCCATGTATAGGAGACAGTTGCCAAAATCGGCAGTAGCTCGATCCATCTAAATCCCATACGGTACATAAAAAATGCAGATATGACCACCTGTATGACAACAAAAAAGAGCTTCCAGCCATTGGTCATATCGTACTTTAGGAAAAAGAGATTTCTGACAATACCAACAATATTGGAAATAAAGCCAGATATACCTCCCAGCACCAGATTGCCGACACCCATGATCAAAAACTGGAGGACCTGCCCCACCAGTATGATACTGCGCTTATGTGTAAATCCGAGGGCCACCATCAAGAGTGCACCCACAAGTCCAAAAATATTGCCTATAATTACTAAATCCACAAACTGCTCCTCACTGATCATCCCGGGGCATGTTCGGGGTTTACACCCACCAGAGCGCACCCATGGCGCTCAACCTAATCGAGTAGGTAATATGCAATCGCACTCTACTCCCACGCGAGCCGCCCATCGACTCTGACCGACAAATTTAATCCCGACGGCTCTGCGTAAAAAAGGCTCAGTCGATAATCTCAACTGAGCCAATCACAACTATCTTTATATCACTGCAGCTGCAGCGTCTTATCCTGTGTGATACCCGTTACATGATTTTCCGTACTAATAAGTTTCATAATGTAATCCAACTGCTCCTGAGTCGTAGCTCCCTCGCAGGCGAATGCATACATATTATAGTTTTGATAATCATAAATCAACCTTAGATTGTATTTTGTTACAAAATAACTAAGCTCACTCGGGTCAAGCTTTTCATCTACAGATATAATCACTACATTTGTGAATGTATCTGTCCCCGACTTTCCCGTCGGATAAGTCTCGGTCGTAGACTCCACTACATAAGTCTCTGCCGCTCCTGTCGTTGGGTAACCCACTCCAGTGGCTGCCTCAGTGGTCTCTACAGGCAGAGTCTCAATGGTCTCACCAATCTCATCATCCTCATCTTTAATGATATTTCCGTACTTGTCTGTCTCTCTTACGATACGGTTACCATCCTCATCAGTCTCTCTAGTGATGATACGCCCATCCTGATCTGTCTCAAGGGCATATTTGCTGCCATCATCAGTCTCAAGCTCCAGGATATTGCCATCCTCATCGGTCTCAGCAATATAGTGGCCATCAGCATCAGTCTTACGGATCTTAACATTCCCAAACTGGTCAGTCTCTCGCACGATGTAATATCCATTTTCATCAGTCTCATCCTCTGTGATGTTGCCTCTTGAGTAGGACTCATCGGACTCAGACTCAGGTTCTCTTTTGACCTCAGGAAGCACCGCACTGATACCGCGACGCATGATCTCCCATTTGTCGCCGATAGTAGGACTGTTCATGAGGGTCTTGGCAGTATCCAGATCACCGGCATCCTCAAGCATGCCACTTATGGAATAAAAATCATTTAGGATAGTATCAGTATAGTAGTCAACTCCCGCCCACACATTGAGGAAGCTCTCCTGATCAGCTGTGGACAGAGAGCTATAATACTCCAAAACTACAGGGCTCACTATATCGAGAGTAAAGTCACCGGCGTCAGCAAGACGCAGCATCATGACAGCCTGATGAAGAGTCTTTAGAGATGCCCCTGCAGTACCATCGATCTCAATCCATCTGCCAATCCTCTGGTTTAGAGCAGACTTAAGGGATGCCGCTCCTGTAAGCTGCAACTGCTCCTCGGTCTCCTCTGCCGCAGTAGTTAATGTCACCACCTGAGCAGCTTTGGTTTCCTTTTCTGATTTTTTGGAACTATTGCCTCCACAAGCACCTAACACTCCTACGCAAGCCATGAATATGATAGAAATAATGAATTTTTTCCTCATATAAACCTTCCTGTCTTGAAAGAACAGATCTCTCCGCATCCTCATGTAAAAAACACACTAAATCTTAAATAAATAATCTCATGCCAGTCTAGGTGCTGACATGAGATAGAACGTCTGTATTTATTATACACTACTTTTAAGCTACCACATAATAATGTGACTAACTTTGCAACTGAATTATTGTGAGGTCGTGCTCAAAATCCTAAACTCCGGTCCACCTAAGCTCCGATTGACTGAACATTAGGATCATCCATCAGCATGCCAGCCAGATATTTGATGATAGCGTCATCAGCCTTGCCCTTGACACCAGCATAAACCTCGATATTGAGACCACTCTCCTCGATGCTGTCCACAACCCCAGGACCCATGCCCTCAGAGATGATGACATTGACATCATTTTTAACCATGGCATCAAGCTTTGGCGCATCCTGTCCATCTGCTACAGGCAGATATCCATAACTCACGATACGGTTGTCATCATTGACCTCAAATACCTTAAATCTGGAGCAATGACCGAACTGCCAAAAGATATTATCATTTTCCTTATTTACTGTAATTGCAACTTTCTTCATTTTCCATCCCCCATTGTAATTATTTGGCTAATGTCTTAGCCGGGTCACTCTTGCAGGCGGCAATAGTTAAAACCTGCAGTAAAGAAATTACTTGTAATTATTATGTCGTACATTTTTAAGAAAATATTACTAATAACAACTAAAAACTACTGACCACCGGCTCCCGGGGAGAAAAAACTAATTAAATTACTCCCACGATTTGCCCGTGGGCTTTCTCACTTCCTATATTGCAAAAAAAATAAAATACAAAATCCGCCAAACCACGGGACTAAATCCCATGTGTCTGGCGGTGAATCGTACGACATCTATTAAAAGTGGGCTTACCACATCCTAAATCCATATGTCTGGCAGTGGCTCACTAAATTATTTATTTTTCCTGAAATAATCCCTTGTCATCTCAACAACCTTAGGTGACAGAGCAAGGACAGCAATAAGGTTAGGTACAGCCATGAGAGCATTGGTAGTGTCGGCGATCTGCCATACAAGACTCAACTGCACTGTGGCACCGACCACTACAAAGATCACATAGATGGCCTGATAAACGATGATTGCCCTGGTTCCAAATATAAACTCCATACATCTCGCACCATAGAGACTCCAGGAAAGGAGTGTTGAGAATGCAAAAAGCGTGATACATGACGCAATTATGATAGACGCCAGTCTGCTGCCAAAAGTGGTGCCAAAAGCCATAATGGTAAGATCAGTTCCCGCTGACTGACCGTAAAATCCATCAGCACAGCCAGAAATCAAAATGGCAACCGCAGTGAGAGTACAGATAACGATAGTATCCATAAATACCTCAAATACACCGTAAATTGCCTGATGTACAGGATGGTCAACATCTGCTGCCGCATGGGCTATAGGAGCAGTACCGAGACCTGCCTCATTGGAGAAAATACCTCTACCAAAACCAGCCTTGGCAACCTTTTGTATAGTTACGCCTAAAAGACCACCACTCACTGCTGATGGAGCAAAGGCACCCTGTATGATCTGTGCAAAAACAGTGCCTATGGCACTTATATGTGTTGCAATGACTATGATGGAGGTGACGATGTATACACACGCCATGATAGGCACCAGCTTTTCAGTTACATTACCGATACGCTGCATACCTCCAAAGAGTACCAGTATGGTGAGCATAGCTCCTACTATACCAATGATGAGATATATGCGTTGCATATCTGAGCCTGAAATATCCGGATTAAAAGAACTGAATACCGCTCCGATGGATGTAGCGATAGTATTGATCTGAGTCATATTTCCAGTTCCGAGAGCTGCAATGGCTCCAAAAATGGAAAACAGGATACCCAGCCACTTCCACTTGTCACCGAGGCCCTTTTGGATGTAGTACATAGGACCGCCTACATAGTCACCCTTTTCATTGACCTCACGATAATCTACAGCCAGGATAATCTCAGCATACTTGGTACACATACCAAAAACTGCTGCAACCCACATCCAGAAAATCGCACCAGGTCCACCCAGAGATATGGCACCTGCCACACCTGCGATATTACCTGTACCAACAGTACCGGCAAGTGCCGTAGTGAGCGCCTGAATGGGTGTCAGCGTACCACTCTCATTGGAGCGCTTTTCAAATAGTCTGCCCAGAGTGTTTTTCATAATGTAACCAAACTTGGCAAACTGTATAAAATTAAGTCTTACTGTGAAGTATATACCCGTACCCACCAGGAGGATGAGTGTCGGTACTCCCCACACAAAACTGTTAACTGCGTCAGAAATTTGATAGATTAATTCCACTGCAATACCCCTTCACTTTAAAGTCCTAAAAAATATACCATAAAATAAAAGGTAATCATACATAAAAAAATCCGGTTTTCATGATTTTATGTACTTTTTACAAGACTATTTTGCAAGACTAATACCCAAGACTTATTATGTAGTGTAACGTCACTATAGCAATGCTTCACTGATCATGCGTACAAATTTGAGTTCGGAAGCAGCAATCCATCACAGCAATGTTGCCTTGGCTATGCGTATAAACTCCAGCATCTCTCCTGAGACCCACTTGTTTTCCTGATACATTACCTGATGATACATATCTATATGGAAGTTCTTGACATGGATAGGTGCAAGATAGTTGTCCTCCAAATGGTCCTTGATGGCAAAGTACGGAAGGAAGGAGCACCCGCCTGTCTCATGTATCATCTTACAGATGACCTCAGTACTGCCCACCTCCAGAACCGGATCAATAGACAGATTGTGGAAGGCGAGATACTGGGCAAGGGCAAACTGATAGTTGTCTGCAGCCTCTGTGAGATAAAATGGCTCCCTGACAAGCTCCTCCAGGGTAATGTCGTCCTTTTTAAGTATAGGATTTTTAGGACCGCAAACAAAAACACAAGGCTCTTTTTTCTCAACTACTCTCTTCCAATGTACATTGTAGTAGAGAGCATCAAGTATATAGATAATATCCAACTCGTTTTTGTCCATCATCTCCGTTAATTCCGACGGTGAGCCTCTGGTTATCTTGATATGGTACTCCGGATGGTGCTCCCTCAGGACCTTGAGGATCTCCGTGAGAGTGAACATACATAGTGAGTCCAGGGTCCCGATGTGCAGAGTGTGTACTCTCTCAGACTCATTACCCAGAGTGCTCTTTAGTGATGTTATCTGATTCATGATATTGTCCACGTATTTCAGTAGCAGTGTACCATCAGATGTGATTTTTACATTTTTTCCAAATCTATCAAAAAGCAGAGTGCCCAGCTCTGTCTCCAGTGCCTTTATCTGTACGGTTACAGTTGACTGTGAGTAACCAAGCTCCTGACCGGCCTTGGAAAAGCTCCCAAGCTCAGCGACCTTTTGAAATGTGACCAGCTGCCTGATTTCCAAGATTTTCCTCCTGTAATTTATTAAAAATAATTATATATGTGATGCAGCTCGCATGACTTTGTCATGTGTAATACATCATATTATGATGTGAGTGTCAAAAGTCGATATCGGACCGCTTCGCGCTTTGCGCTTCTGGGAACACCAGCCCATTGGAATTCGCTTCGCGAGGGCTGGTGCTATATGCCAGATTC
>Ga0256405_10006006_pt1 | contig 20046 bp, 13 predicted proteins | sample RumenRJG_02DNA_FD_189096 | JGI IMG/M metagenome (GOLD analysis project Ga0256405, IMG submission 189096) | Bovine rumen microbial communities from Lethbridge, Alberta, Canada - RJG_02 | ecosystem: Host-associated > Mammals > Digestive system > Stomach > Rumen | place: Canada: Alberta... | reverse complement strand
CCGTGGTTCTGGCCGTCTTCTGCTTCCTCTTCGGCCCCTGGACCTGCTGCGTCCAGACCGAAGCCGTGACCAGCTCCATGAGCGAGGCCTTCGGCATCAATCCTCTGATCTCAGTCATCATCATCGGTATCACCTGCCTGGTGACCATCTGGGGAGGCCTTCGCCGGATCTCGGATGTCATGTCCCGCGCCGTGCCCATCATGGCAGTCCTCTATATCATCATGGGCCTGGGCGTTCTGATCCTGAATTTCCAGCATATCCCCGCTGTCGTCGCCCTGATCTTTAGGAGCGCCTTCAGCCCCACAGCTGCCGTCGGCGGCTTTGCGGGAGCCACTGTCCGCGACGCCATCCAGTACGGCGTCGCCCGCGGCATCTACTCCAACGACGCAGGCACCGGTTACGGCATGATCGCCCACGCCTCCGCCCAGACCGATCATCCTGTCCGCCAGTCCCTCTGGGGATGGGGCGAAGTCTTCATCGACACCTTTATCATCTGCTCCATCACAGCCTTCACCATCATCATGACAGGCTCCTACACGACCAGTGACGCGACCAGCGGCGCCCTGACCACTGTAGCCTTCACCAACGCCTACGGCGCCATCGGCGGCAAGCTCACCGCCATTGCCATCGCGGTCTTCGCCTGGACCACCATCATAGGGATGTACTACACCTGTGAGAAATCCGTCAACTACGCCTTCGGTGACACCGAGCGAAACCGCAGGATGATGCCCATCTACATGATCTACTACATGCTCCCCTGCGTCATCTTTTACAATATCGAGGCGGACGCTCTCTGGGCCTTTACGGATATCCTCTCCGCCCTCTACGTACTGATCACAGTCTTTATCATCGTCGCAAAGCACAAGGAGATCTTCCGTCTCTTCGACGACTTCTGGAATCGCTACCTGCCCGAGAAAGAAGCCGGCAAGAATCCTCCCTATGTGACCTTTGACTGCAAGAGCAGGACCGACGACAGATAGTTCGTCGCGGACTTGCGCGCCGGAATCGCTCTCAGCGCCCCGGTCTGTACGCGCTTTTTGCAACGGCGCTGCTGCAAAAAAGGAGCAGCCGTATCATGGTCAAAAAAAGAGACGGCTCCGAATCCTGGCGCCATATGCCAGTCTTCGGAGCCGTCTTTTATGTCCCTTTAGAAACCAAGACATTCATTGACCAGAATGACGTGGATACGGCCGGGATGTTTGGAGTAGCGTGTGATCAGAAACTGACAGCAGATCGTGTCAGGTGACTTGCAGTCCATGCAGGATCCTGTCTTTGCGCAGGGTGTGTTCAGACCGAAACGCTGGGCATTGACAGGCGCTGCTACATTGCGCGCACGTTTCAGAGCGTGATCCACGTCCTTGCAGATTTTGTTCATACCGACAATAAAAATAACATGCTTAGGTCCCTGGGCAATGGCGGAAACACGGTTTGCGTTGCCGTCGATATTGACGATCACGCCGTCCTCCGTCATGGCATTGGCACTGGAAAGGAAATAATCCGCATCGTATGCGGCAAGCATGGCTGCCCGTTTATCGTCTATTTTGTCACGATCGATAAAGTGATAATTTCCATCCGCCAGGTTCTGCGGCAGGCCGATTTCGTGAGCGCTCGTGGCTCCGCCCATGGTGACTGTACTTCCCTCGGGAATCAGGGAAAGGGCGATGCTGAGGGCTTCTTCCTTATCCGCGGCATAGTAGCCGGTCATCTGGCGGGACTCCAGTCCCTTGATGACCTTCTGTGCCAGAAGCGCATTTCTTTTGGTGAAGTTTTCGTTCATATAATTCCTCTCTTTCCGCCTGAGCCGCCCTTCCCTCTGCGGGAGGGAAAAGTCCGGCAGCGGCGCTGCCCGCAATTGTTTACAATAACTTAAGTCCGAAGACATTATTATCTTATCACAGAAAAAAAGGTTTGCTTCTTCTAACATTTGACAGGAATTCTGCATCCGGTAAGTGCAGAGAGCAAGTGTCCGCCGCCTTCAATTTCTCTGCATTAAATGGTAAAATATACGTATCTGTTTTTTGCATTTTTTCACCAGGCTGTTTGCACCGGAGCGCCGCAGACAGCCCTGCTCGTCGCGAGGAGCGCTCCGGAACGGAGAATATCGTGTCCAAAAAACTCGGAAATCTGATAAAAGAAGCGCGCACTGCAAAAGGGCTGACACAGGCCGCTCTCGCGGAAAAGGTATCCGGCATCACTTCCTCCGATGTCAGTAAGATCGAACGCGGAGAAAAGGAGCCTGCACAGGATATCCTCAAAAAGATGGCCGGGGTTCTGGGCGTGACGCAGAAATCCCTTCTGGATGCAGCGACAGGTGCCAAGGCCTCTTCCGCTGGTAAGACAGCCGGAAATAAAAAGACTTCCGCCTCTTCCTCCAAGTCTCTTGTTCTCACCGCAAATGAGAAAAAACTGGTCGAATTATATCGGAAGGCCGACAGCAGCACCAAAAAAGCTGCCATGAATCTGCTCAAAGGGGAAGGGAACGTCCTTGAGCTGTTCGGTTCTCTTCTGACCGGCAAAAATGATGTATCATCCATGGCGGGAGACCTGATAGGGTCCCTTTTGTCCGGCAAACCCGGCAGTACAAGAGGACCGGTGATTCCTGAAGAGGATGAAGAAGGTAAGAAAGAAGGAAAAGAAAACTGAACAGGCCGCATCGACAAAAAATGTAAATAAGACACGGAAGGCCGAAAATGTAAAGACGCCGCCCGGAAAGGGCGGCGTCTTTTGCTTTTTTACCTAATCTCTCTGAGGAAGGAGCGGACCGCTTCTGTCACCTGGTCCAGGTGCAGATCATAGCAGTGGGTATCTCCGGGAATGGGAACCAGCTTCGCATTGGCATATTTGGCAGCGACTTCTTCGGAGTAATGAAAAGGCACGGATTCATCGCCGGTCCCGTGTACGATCAGGACAGGTCCCTTGTAGCGGGCAATGGCAAGATCCACGTCGATCAGCTGGGCAACACGGATATAATTTTCCCGGAGCGTCAGGCCCTTTCCCGCCTCCACTTCCGCCGGGATGTGGTCGGGATCAAAGGGCACGCCCAGAATCTCTCCATGTCTGGCGATTTCCGGGATCATAGAGGCGGGCGACAGGGGCAGGATGGCTTTGAGACGGTCTCTCTCCATGGCGCCTGCCAGCATGGTCAGCAGGCCCCCCTGGGAGTGGCCGCAGAGGTAGAGATCCGAGACAAAGTCCAGTGTACGGGCATAGTCGATCACAGTCAGGATGTTACTGATCCATTTCATGAGCGTATGATCGCCGAAGGCCCCGCCGGACTTGCCGTGGCCGTACATCTCTGCCCGCAGGACGGCGAAGCCCTCTTCGTTGGCCGTGCGCTGGACCGCACGTATGTGGGTCTCCTCCATGTCTCCCGTAAAACCGTGGACCAGGATCATTAGAGGCATTTTGTCCCCGCTCAGATTCTGCGGGAAATTTAGTTTCAGATGAATCTGTATCCCGTCATCCGGAATAAAAAATTCCCTGCTCTCTCTCATTTGACATCTCCTCTTAAAAAAACTCCCGCCCATGGGCATGCACCCGGACGGAAGTCTTTTCATTTCAAATCAACTGCGCATGTTGTTTTTATATGTGTTTTTTACAGATGCAGCACGCGCTCGCGAATCTCCTGGGTACGGCCCTGGTTCCAGAACTGGGTGCCGATGTAACCGCAGGTACGGCGGGCAACGCTCATGCGGGACTGGTCGCGGTTGCCGCAGACAGGGCACTCCCAGACCAGCTTGCCGGCGTCGTCCTCGACGACCATGATCTCGCCGTCATAGCCGCAGCACTCACAGTAGTCGCTCTTGGTGTTGAGCTCGGCGTACATGATGTTGTCATAAATATACTTCATAACAGCCAGAACAGCGGGAATGTTGTTCTGCATGTTGGGAACCTCGACGTAGCTGATGGCACCGCCGGGGGACAGCTTCTGGAAATCTGCCTCAAATTTCAGCTTGTGGAAAGCGTCGATCTCCTCGGTCACGTGCACATGGTAGCTGTTGGTGATGTAGTTTTTGTCCGTGACGCCCTTGATGATGCCGAAGCGCTTCTGCAGGCACTTGGCAAACTTGTAGGTCGTAGACTCCATGGGTGTGCCGTAGACGGAGTAGCTGATGCGCTCCGCGGCGCGCCACTGCGCGCACTTGTCGTTCAGGCGCTGCATGACCTTGAGGCTGAACTCACGTCCCTTATCGGAAGTGTGGGATTTGCCTGTCATGCGCATGCACATCTCATAAAGACCCGCATAGCCCAGGCTGATGGTGCTGTAGTTGTCAAAGAGCAGGCGGTCGATCTTCTCGCCCTTTTTGAGGCGGGCGATGGCGCCGTACTGCCACAGGATGGGAGCGACGTCGGAGACAGTCCCCAGCAGTCTCTCGTGGCGGCAGCGCAGGGCGCGGTGGCAGAGCTCCAGGCGCTCCTCCAGGATCTCCCAGAACTTGTCCATATCCCCGTAGGAGGAACATGCGACGTCGACCAGGTTTATGGTGACAACACCCTGATTGAAACGGCCGTAGTACTTGTGGGCGCCGTTTTCGCCCAGGCCCACGGTATCGGGGGTCAGGAAGGACCTGCAGCCCATGCAGGGGTAGACATCGCCGTTTTTGTACTCCTTCATCATCTTGGCGGAGATGTAGTCGGGGACCATGCGCTTGGCAGTGCACTTGGCTGCCAGCTCGGTGAGGCCGTAATATCTGGAACCGGGGACGATATTGTCCTCATCCAGCACATAAATGAGTTTGGGGAAAGCAGGAGTAATCCAGATGCCCTTTTCGTTCTTGACGCCCTGCATACGCTGGATCAGGACTTCCTTGATCAGCATGGCCAGGTCATCGCGTGTGCGGCCCGCAGGAACCTCGTCCAGATACATGAACATGGTAACGAAAGGAGCCTGACCGTTGCAGGTCATCAGGGTGATCAACTGATACTGGATGGTCTGAATACCGCTCTTGATCTCCTCCGCCAGACGGAACTCAACGATCTTGTCGATGATGGCGTCGTCCATGGACTCACCGCAGGCTTTGCGCTCTTCGACGACCTGCTTTTTGATCTTGGCACGGCTGACATCAACGAAGGGAGCCAGGTGGGCCAGAGAGAAGGACTGGCCGCCGTACTGGTTGGAGGCGACCTGGGCCACGATCTGGGTGGTCACGTTGCAGGCGGTGTAGAAGCTGTGGGGTCTCTCGATCAGGGTCTCACTGATGACTGTGCCGTTCTGCAGCATGTCTTCGAGGTTGATCAGATCACAGTTATGCTCCTTCTGGGCATAATAATCAGAATCGTGGAAATGGATGATGCCCTCTTCATGGGCCCTGACGATCTCGGCGGGAAGAAGGACGCGTCGGGTCAGATCCTTGGAGACCTCGCCGGCCATATAGTCGCGCTGGGTGGAATTGATGACAGGATTCTTGTTGGAATTCTCCTGCTTGACTTCCTCGTTGAGCTGCTCGATCAGGGCAAGGATCCCGTTGTCGGTCGTGTTGGACTTGCGGGAGAGCTCGCGGCGGAAACGATAGCGGACATATTTCTGTGCCACTTCATAGCCGCGCATCTCCATGATGCCGGTCTCGACCATATCCTGGATATCCTCGACATTTACAGCGTGTGTAGACTGCTGGACTTCCTTCGCGATCTTCTCCGCAACTGCAATGATCTGATACTCGTTGAGCTGGTGGATGGGCTCCACCTCTTTGTTTGCCTTGCTGATCGCATTGACGATCTTGGAGAGATCGAAAGTGACCTCCTGCCCGTCTCGCTTGATGATATTCGTGGTAACTGCCACGCCTGTATATTCTGCCATTTCTTCATTTCCTCCCTGTATGGACGCATCTTTGTATGAATGAACACAGTCTTCAGGGCCGCAGATCCATTCTCTGCTTTCAGCCCTTTCCGGCGGCCTTACACCCTGCAGCGGACCCTGCAAAAAAGCTGCGCGCCTTGTCTTGTTCAGTCCTCTTATATGGATATTTACATGAAAAAAGCACCAAATCTAGTGGATTTGTGCCTTTCGGTGTCTAGATATTGTGTCGAAAATATGATACTACAGAATTGCTCACTTGGAAAGTAGAAAAAGCAAAAGGGCTGACAGTTTTTTTTTGGCAGATTGCTGAATGGAGTCCGGGCGCCCGGAATCCGGCTCTGCGCAGAACACAGAGCCGAAAACCCGCTCCGGATTATTTTTTGTCTGTTTCCGGGGTTCCCTTGTAGGAGAAGCACATCATGGTGAGATCGTCAAACTGGGGCACCTCTCCGACGAACTCGTCTACATGCCTGCGGACCAGGGTCAGGAAGGAATGCAGCTCGTCATAGTCCCATCCCCGGCCGGCGGAGCCGGCCTGAGGGCTCTGCAGCATCTCCTCCTCCAGACTTTCGGAGAGGGCCTGCAGCATCCTGTCGTTTCCAAAGAGTGTCATGGATGCGTCAGTCGCCTCCGGGACACCGTCCGTGTAGAGGAAAAGAAGATCGCCGGGATTCATCTGCCAGTGGGCTTCCCTGAAGCGCACGCCCTCCATGGCGCCCAGTGCCAGGCCATGGGCCTCTTTCTCCATCTTAAATCCGTCTCCTCTGCGGTAGAAGACCGGATACTCGTGACCGGCGCAGGCGGAAACAAGCTGTCCGGTCGAGATCGTCAGGATTCCCAGCCATACGGTCACAAACATGGAATCCTCATTTCCCTCGCAGAGGCGGTCGTTGACGTCACTGAGGATCTCACCCGGCCCGGACTTGCTGCTGGAGAGGGTGATATTCTTGATCAGGGTCTTGGAAATGACCATAAAGAGCGCCGCCGGGACTCCCTTACCCGAGACATCCGCCATGACCAGGGCCAGATGGTCGTCATCGATCAGGAAAAAGTCATAGAAATCACCGCCCACCTCTTTGGCAGGATCCATGACGGCATAGAGGTCAAACTCCCTTCGGTCCGGGAATGCCGGGAAATGGTTGGGGAGCATGTTGACCTGGATCTCGGAAGCGACGGAGAGTTCGGTGTCCAGACGCTGTTTTTCCGCTGTGATATTTACGATCTCGTGCACATAGCCGCGCATCTTCTGGGACATGTTGGAAAAAGCTCTGGCAAGGACTTCAATCTCATCCTTTGTCAGATAGACGTCTTCCACTTCAAAGCTCATGTCGTCACCGTGCATCCTGGAGACGCGCATGGTCATCCTCTTGATGGGCTTTACCAGACGGTCCGCAAACATCATGGACATGACGACTGCCATGGCGATCAGGCCCATGGCGATGAGCAGGGTGATCATGGTCATGGTGCGGGCATTTCTGCGGGAACGCGCCAGAGATTTCTGCTTGACTGCGCCGGTCTCCTCCATGAGCCGGTAGGCAGTGCTGTTGAGGTCTTCCTGCGAAATGGTCAGCAGCTGGGTCCAGCCGATGGTGGGCAGGGGGGCATAGGCGATATAGAGTTCCTCTCCGTCGACGTTGACCAGGGAGAATCCGCTCCCGCCCTCCAGCGCCTTGTTCACCAGGGCAACAAGCTCTGCATTGCTGCTCTCCTTGAGGCTCCGGAGCTCATTTGTGCTCAAGGCCAGCTCTCCGCTTTCCCTGGAGGAATAGAGGACGTTTCCATTTTCATTGATCAGACAGGTGTCGCTCTGATCGCCGATCTGTACCTTGGCAACGATGTCATCCAGGTCCTCCATGTTGACGGATCCGCCGCAGACAGCGGCCAGTTCCCCGTCGACATAGACCGGAACACCTGCCATGACTTCGTAATTGGTAAAATAGTTGTCCATGTTGACGGGGGTGAAATAAGTCTCCTCATGGACCAGGGCGCCCACATACCATGGCCGGCGGTCTGCATTATAGGGCAGGATTTTCCCATCCTCATTCATCTTGCTTTCAGGCGTGCGGTCCGCTATGATACTGGCTCCGCCTGGCAGGGATACCATGCAGTCCATCAGGGTATCTCCTCCCTCCACGATCTCCAGGATCATGTTGCGCAGACCTCCGATCCGGAGGATCTGTTCCTTGAGGGCAGGGTCCTCTCTGTCGGCGTTCTCTGAATAGAGAAGCTGCAGCGAGAGCTTCCCCGCGTCCGCCTCGCTGGGAAGAGGTACCTCCAGGGGCGAAAAGGCGTCCGGATACTCCAGTACCATCTGCACCTGCCTGGCCAGGATCTCAAGATCGTGGCGCATGGTCCAGAATTCCCCGTCCACCACCTTTGCCTGGGCAACGACATATTTCTGAAAGCTTTCTGTCGCCATCTCGCGCATGGATTCCGACGTCGTTTCCATGATGACGGTGTTCTCTTCCAGACTTGTGTCCTCCATGAGGCGTGCAAACCGGTTCATCTGTAGGATACCCGCGATTGCAAACAGTATGACGGCGGCAGCCACCAGCAGGATATTCATCCTGAAGATTTTTCGGCGAAGACTGTTTTTGATATTATCTCCGTCGGAAGAAGGCGCAGAATGCGTCCCTTCCGGTAAAGGCTGTTTCTCGATTTTAGTCTTTTTCATAGTAGTACAGGATTCTCTATTGAATAAAAAGTAAAGGGGCTGTTTCCCAAGGAATACAAACTCTGTCACTTACTTCAGTACGACATCCTTCAAGGGTATGGAATTCCATCCCGCCCAGTAAGGGACAAAAGATTCGACGCGGTCGCCCAGGACAAACAGATGGTTTGTGGAGAAGAGGGGAACCCATAGGGCCTTGTCCCGGATCAGGAGTCTTTCCAGATCGGCATATTCCTTCATACGCTCATCGTCTTCCCGGATGGTTCTTGCCCGGCCGATGCGGTCCATGACGTCCTGCTCGGCAAAGTTGCCGGAACGGCGCAGGGTCTTTTCCCGGCTGCCGAAAAACGTGTAGACGAAATTGTCCGGGTCATTGTAATCGGCACTCCAGACTCCGCAGAAGGCCATAAGCTTTCCGTGGGTCCGCAGATACATCCAGCTGTCCGGATCATAGCTGACGATGAAGACTTCCAGACCGACCGCCTGCAGATCCTGGCGGATCATATTGAGCAGGTTGAGTTCGCGCATGCTGGCAGTGGAATCGGCGGCGAGTTCGATCCGGCTTCCGATGTCCTTGCCGATCTTTTGCAGAATCTGCTTTGCCCCTTCCGGGTCATATTGCAGCCAGCCCTGGTTTTCTTCGCTGTAGCCGTGGAGTCCACGGGGAAAAATGCCGTCCACCAGGCTTGCTTCTCCGCCATATAGTTCCTCAACGATCTTCTGCCTGTTGATCGCCATCTGGACCGCCTTGCGGACCTGGATCATATCCAGCGGCCGGGCTTCCAGATTCATCATGAGGTAATGAGTCTCCACACAGCCCTTGGAGACCAGGCTGTCCTTCCACTCGTCGGATTTATAGACAGTCTTGATGGTATCCGTATGGATGGCATCCAGATCGAGCAGATCAAGTCCTCCCTCCCGGAAGGTGGCGTCCATGAGTGCAGGATCAAGGATCTGGAACTTCGCTTTTTTGACAGAAGGCTGCTCCTTTTTCCAGTAAGGATTGAGTTCCAGCGTCAGTCCCTTTTTACTGTCATACTCCGTCACCATATAGGGGCCCGACCCGATGGTCGTCTCGGGGGATGTCCCGTAGTTGTCCCCAGCCTCCCGGACGCATTTTTCGCTCAGGATACTGCAGGAGGGCGTGGCGACCTGGTAGATGTATCCCGCGAAGGGCTCCGACAGGGTGATCTCAATGTGCGTATCGTCGAGGACTTTGATTCCCTCCGGCCTGTCCTTCTCATGTGCCATAACCGCATCAGCCCCAAGGATCATATCTGCAAAATCTGTCTGCTGGCTGTCCGGCAGAGACAGCATCCTGGAAAAGGTAAAAGCCACATCCGAAGCTTTGACCGGCGTTCCGTCTGAAAAAAAGGCGTCGCCCCGGAGCGTGAAGGTATAGGTCCTCCCGTCTTCCGACAGGGTGTAGTCCTCCGCCAGACCGGGGACCAGTTCCGTAGTCTCATCATCATTCTGACGAATTTCAAAGAGCCTCTCAAAAGCGTTGATCGGCACAAGATACTCGCTGGTCGTCCGATGGACATCCAGGGTGCCTATGTCCTCGACCAGCCCCGCGCGAAACAGCCCTTCCTCGACCGCTTCGGGAGCCGCCGCTTCCCCGGCACTGTCTGCGTTTCCGGCATTGTCCGCGTTCCCGGTACTGCCCTCTTTCCCCGGTACCTTGACGTCGCCGGGCGCTGTACCTGCGCTGCCGCAGCCGCCGGACAGGACCGTCAACATAAGCAGGCTCACCAGAACCAGGACAGATATTCTTTTCTTACAGCCTCTTGTATTCATCATTCTTTTTTCCAAATCCGCATGACTGACATATTATATTTGCCGTATGACTGATATACTTGCCGCATGACTGATGTATTTGCCGCATGACTGATGTATTTGCCGCATGGCCGGCATCATTTATTCCTTCGGGTCTTCATTTTCACCAAGCCCGTAATACAGCAGTTCGTTATACCTGGCGTTGGCTTTTTCCGCTTTTTTCTTCCGGATCCATCGCTCCCGGTCGCTCATGATTGCCAGCATCTCATCGACGATCTCCTCGGCAGACCGGGGTCTTGCGGAATGCAGATAGGCTGTCATGCGGCGCATGGTCTTTTCAGAACCCAGATTTTTGGCGACCGCTTTGCCCAGTTCCTCCGGATAACCCATTCGGACAATAGTCTCGATCAAGTCACGGTAGGCAGCTTTCCAGGATTCAGGCGCGCTCATATGATGATCCCCTCAAGGTGGTCACACTCGTGCTGAATGATCTGGGCAGTCCAGCCGGAGTATTTCCGACGTTGCTTTTTCCAATTGCCATCCAGGTATTCCACCTCGATATTCTGATACCGCGTCGTCCTGCGGACGCCGGTCAGGGACAGGCATCCCTCCTCCGTCTCAAAGGGCGTATCCTTCTTGACAATGACCGGATTATACATGACGACATTCATGATTCCCATGTTCACGATAATGACCTTTTTCCTGACACCGATCATGTTGGCCGCCATGCCGACACAGCGGTCCTGATTTGCCCGCAGAGTATCCATGAGATCCTGCCCGACAGGCAGGTCCTGTCTCGTGGCGGGCTCAGATTTCTGTCCCAGGAAAAATACATCTTTTACTATTGGCCTGATCATCTTTCAACATCCTATCTTTCATACAACAGCAGGGTCTTAAAACCTTTTGATGTTATCTTATCTTAGAATATGCTGTTTAAGCAAGATTAAACGTCTGTATGTTACATATCCGACTTTGAGTCACACCCTGACCAGGGTGTGACTTATAACGATGCCCCCTCTCCCTCAATCCAGTGCTGAAGATTGGCCGAAAATACGGTAAAATACTATTAAACAGCGGCTTCTGCTGCTTCAGGACCTGACCGCGGATTCTTCAAAAGAATGATCTGCCCACTGACACGCTTCGGCACCGGAGGGAAAAAATGAAACTGATCGACACATTTCCCACTAATGAATACAAGTGGCTTCAGTACCGGGTCGGCCGTGTACTGCCGTTCGGCGCCACACTCGTCGAGGACAACGGCGTCAATTTCAGCATTTTTTCCAAGGAGGCAGTCTCCTGTACTCTGGTACTCTACCGGCACGGTGAAGAGGAACCCTTTGCGGAGATTCCCTTTCCGCAAGAGTTCCGGATCGGCAATGTCTATACCATGATGGTGTTCGGCATTACAATCGAGACAACCGAATACGGTTACCGCTTCGACGGCGTCTACGACCCGTGCAAAGGACTGCGCTTTGACAAAAACAAGGTGGTCCTGGATCCCTATGCGAAATCTGTCTCCGGACGAAGCATCTGGGGAAAGCGCAGAAAACCGTCTTCTGCTTTCGTCCACCGCGGACAGATCATCCTTGAGGATTATGACTGGGAGGGCGACAAGCCTCTGGAACTCCCCATGGAGGATCTGATCATCTATGAGATGCATGTGAGAGGTTTTACCAGGGATCCCTCCAGCAAGATCAAATATCCCGGAACCTACGCCGGCATTGTGGAAAAAATCCCCTATCTCAAATCCCTGGGGATCAATTGTGTCGAGCTCATGCCCGTTTTCGCCTTTGATGAATTTGAATATTGTCAGGAAAACAGCGGCGACAGCCGCCTCAATTACTGGGGCTACTCAACGCTGTGCTTTTTTGCGCCCAAGGCGGGCTACGCCGCTTCGGGTCCTCTGGGCATGGAAGCCGATGAGTTTAAAAATCTCATCAAAAAACTTCACCAAAACGGCATCGCCGTCATTCTCGATGTTGTTTTTAACCATACAGCGGAGGGCAATGAGAACGGACCGGTCATATCCTATAAAGGGATTGACAACAGGACCTATTACCTTCTGACACCTGATGGAGAGTACGTCAACTTCAGCGGCTGCGGAAATACGATGAACTGCAACAAAGCTGTCGTCCGCAATCACATTCTGGACTGCCTGCGCTACTGGGTAGCCGCTTATCATATCGACGGCTTCCGCTTCGATCTCGCCTCCATCCTGACGCGGGATAAAAAAGGAAATCCCATGGTCTATCCGCCTCTCATCGACACTCTTGCCCACGACGCGGTGCTGGGCAGCACCAGGCTGATCGCGGAAGCCTGGGACGCCGGCGGCCTCTATCAGGTCGGAAATTTCCCTTCCTGGCGCCGCTGGTCGGAATGGAATGGAAAGTACCGGGACTGCCTGCGCAGGTTTGTCAAAGGCGATGCCGGCTGCGCGCCCGAGCTCTACAGCCGCATAGCCGGATCCGAAGATCTCTACAACAGTCGCGGTCCCGCCGCCTCCATCAATTTCATCACCTGCCACGACGGGTTCACCATGTACGACCTGGTCTCCTATAACGAAAAGCACAACGAGGCGAACGGCGAGGACAACCGGGACGGTGCAGACTGCAATGACAGCTGGAACTGCGGCGCCGAGGGTGACACCGATATCCCCGAAATCCTCGCGCTCCGCATGCGGCAGATCCGCAATTTCCAGACTCTGTTACTCACAAGCCGCGGTGTTCCCATGCTCCTGTCCGGTGATGAATTTGCCAACACTCAATACGGGAACAATAACACCTACTGTCAGGATAACAAGATCTCCTGGCTGGACTGGAACTGCCTTGACACAAATAAAGACCTCTTCACCTACGTAAAGACCCTCATCGCCCTGCGCGCCGCCCATCCCGTGCTGCGGGCACCGCATTTTGACAGTGAAGAAAACGGCACCGGCTATCCGGAACTCTCCTTTCATTCCACTGCGCCCTGGGAACTCGACAGGAACGCCCCCGCCCTCACCTTTGCCGTTCTCTATGCCGAGGATCATGTGAAGTATAAAACAGAAAAAGACGCTTTTCTGTATATTCTGGTCAACGCCCACTGGGAAGAGCAGACCTTTACCCTGCCGGACCTTCCGGCGGGTCTTCAGTGGCACCTGGCCTGCGCCTCCAGGGGCATCTGCTGCCCTGCCGGACAGGAAACACAGCTCTTAGTCCCCGCGCAGTTTACCCTGGGTCCCCGCGAGACCGCGGTCCTGATCGGAAAATGAGGGCATAGATATAAGCCTGATGGTGATAAAAGCGCCAAGAGGAAACGATTGCGGGAGGCTGGGGGCAGTTATGATTATGAGACAAAAATGAGGAAACAAAAAAAGAAGGCTCTGTCTGTCTCATTCTGAAAAAAGAGTCAGGCAAAGCCTTTTTTATCAATATTTGTATCTTATCACGCTCTCCGGCGAATCCTCAGATTCTGTTTTCGTAATTGTCGGCCTCTGTCAGTTTCATCCTGACACCGTTGAGAACTACATAGCCCTCCTCGGGATCTTCATGCGGAATAAACCTTGGTGTGTCAAACTCCTTATGCTTATGTCCGTAGCGCCGGCAGGAAATATCCTGGTCTTTGGAGACGCGGTGTCCGTCCAGTGCCAAAGGCCCTTTGCCGGAGGCTCTCCGTGGATTTGTTCCCGCAGCAGCTGATCTATTGCCTGCGCCCGGCTTTTTTTTCTGATTCAATACACGGACAACAATGAAAATAATCACAATAACATAAACCAATACTCCTGCCATATAGATTCCTCCTTTACACGCTGTCCTCGCTATCCCGGAACACAGTGTCCGGCAGTCAGCTCTCCGAGATCTCGTAGAGTGCTTTTTCGATTGCCGCGCGGATCTCCGCTTCCGGTGCCTGACAGGACCCCTGGACCATAGCAGGCTTTCCGCCTCCGCGAGCACGGCAGTATTTGTGGATGCAGGCATTCAGAACGCGGGCGTCCCGGTTTCCTGCCGCCCCGATAATGTAGCGGTATCCGGCCTCGTCACTGCCGGCAAAAACACCGCAGTAACCTTTATGCGCTTCGCACAGAGTATTGACAAGTCTTCGCTGGGCAAGATTGCCGATCCCGGCATTTGTACCCGTATTTCCCTCTGTAAAAAGGAAAACATTTTCCTGCTCCGCAGGCACAGCAGAAGCAAGAGACTGTGTGACAGCTGCTTCCAGAGCCGCCTCGCGCTGCCGGAGTTTTTCGTTTTCTTCAAGGATCCGGGAAGTGCCCGCCGCGATTTCCTCACGGGGCATATTGGTGAGGTGAGAGACGTCCTCCGCCGCTTTCTGCAGGGTCTGCATATAGGCAAGTGCCCGGCTGCCGCACAGGATGGTCAGACGGATCCCGCTCCGTTCCCGCAGGACACGGATGATTTTGATCAGTCCGATCTCGCCGGTCCTTCTGACATGAGGCGCGCAGCAGGCGCACAGATCGACACCGGCGATCTCCACCAGACGGAGAGGCCCGTCAATCTCCTTTTTGCTGCGGTATTCGACAGCCTGCAGTTCTTCCGGGGCGGGATACCAGCCGCGGATCTCTCTGTTGTCCCAGACAACGCGGTTGGCTGCCTCTTCCAGCCAGACAATATCGGCGTCGGAAAGAGGTCCGTTAAAATCAAGAGTCACTGTATTGTCGCTCAGATGGAATCCGACATTGTCGTATCCGAAGCGGTTGTGCACAAGTCCGGAGAGGATGTGCTCACCCGAGTGGTTCTGCATATTGGAGAAGCGGTGGGCAAAGTCGATCTGTCCGCGGACGGTCTGTCCGGGCACAAAGGGCGCACCGTCCCTCTCCCCTTCTTTTGAGGTTTCTGCCTTTTGTCTCTCCCTGCCGGCAGCTGTCGCTTCTCCTTCCGCAGAAGGATCCGCTTTTACCCTGTGCAGGATCACATTTCCGTCCAGCTGTACGTCAATTACAGGATGTCCGTCCAGAAGGCCCCTGTCCGGAGTCTGTCCCCCCTCTTCCGGAAAAAAGAGAGTTCTGTCAAGGACGACCTGCCAGTAGGCATCTTTCTTTTTTCTGACAAATTCCGCAGAGAGCACCGTTGCCAGAAAGTCCACGGCGTATGCGTCACTGTCAAAGAGTTTCATGGTTTCCGGCAATATCTGCATAGGTAATAACCGCTTTCTACAATCATACAGGGCTCACCGTCACAGAGGATTCCCTGTCTCCTTTACATCTCCTCGCTGCGGCCTGCCTTATTGGCGCCCATGCGCAGATATGCATTGATGAAACGGTCGATATCGCCGTCGAGGACCGCACCGGTGTTGGAGGTCTCCTCCTGGGTGCGGGTGTCCTTGACCAGGGTGTAGGGCTGCAGGACGTAGGAGCGGATCTGGCTGCCCCAGGCAATGTCCTTGACCTCACCGCGGATACCGGCCAGTTTGGCTTCCTCTTCTTCCTTTTTCAGCATGTAGAGCTTTGCCTTGAGCATCTGCATGGCCTTGTCCTTGTTCTGGAACTGGGATCGCTCATTCTGGCAGGTTACTACTACGCCGGTGGGGAAGTGAGTGATACGGATCGCCGAGGATGTCTTGTTGATATGCTGTCCGCCGGCACCGCTGGAACGGTATGTATCAATGCGGATATCATCGGGATTAATGACAATATCAATATCTTTTTCGATATCAGGCATAACGTCGCAGGAAACGAAAGATGTCTGACGTTTACCCTGGGCGTTGAAGGGCGAGATGCGCACGAGCCTGTGGACGCCGCGCTCGGATTTGAGGTAGCCGTAGGCGTTGGGGCCGCTGATCTGGAAATCAACGGACTTGATGCCGGCTTCGTCGCCGTCGATATAGTTCATGACATCGACCTTGAAGCCCTTGCGGTCTGCCCAGCGGGTGTACATGCGGTAAAGCATGGAACACCAGTCACAGCTCTCTGTGCCGCCGGCGCCGGCATTCAGGGACATGATGGCATTGGAATCATCATATTCGCCTGTCAGCAGGGTTGCCAGACGCATCTCCTCCAGCTTGTTTTCAAAGGCATCCAGCTCCTCCCGGACACCGTCGACCACGGACTCATCGTTCTCCTCGTTGCCCATCTCGATCAGCATGAGGATGTCCTCATACTGGGTCTCGATGTGTTCCGCGTCCTCCACTGTGGTCTGCAGATCCTTGAGCTGTTTCATCTTTTTGTTGGCGATGTCGGCATTCGACCAGAAATCGGGTGCCTCCGACTCGCGCTGCAGTTCCTCGATGCGCTGCTTCTTGTATTCGAGATCCAGAGAATGAAGGACCTCGTGCATGGTGTCTTCATACTGCTGGACTTCGGTCTTCATCTGATCCAGTTGTAGCATATATTTTCTTCTCCTTGTGAGGTTTCTATTGATTCTTTGGATGAGTGAGTTGCCGGTCTACAATGAGTTGCCGGGTGAGTTGCCGGGGACGGTTCTGGTGGACTCTCTCAGAGATTCATACCCGGCTTTCAACGTCAGACCGTTCGCCTTACAGGCTCATACCCAGTCTCCAAGGTCAGGCCGTTCGACTTACAGGCTCATACCCGGTCTCCAAGGTCAGGCCGTTCGACTTACAGGCTCATACCCGGTCTCCAAGCTCAGGCCGTTCGCCTTACAGGCTCATACCCGGTCTGCCGTGGCAGTTTTTGTATTTCTTGCCGCTGCCGCAGGGGCAGGGGTCGTTGGGGTAGATCTTCTTGTCAGTGCGGCGCTTGGGCTGTTTGACAGCGGTGTCGTCCTTGTTGGTGCCGGTGGCCTTGGCGACTTCCTCGCGCTCGACCTTCTGCTCTACCTTGACGTGGAAGAGGACGCGGACGGTCTCCTCCATGATGTTGCGGGTCATCTCGTTGAACATGTCGTAACCCGCCATCTTGTACTCGACAAGGGGATCGTGCTGACCATAGGCCTGCAGACCGATGCTCTGTCGGAGCTGTTCCATGTCATCGATGTGGTCCATCCACTTGCGATCGACGACCTTGAGGATGACAACGCGCTCAAGCTCGCGGACAGCCTCCGCCTCCGGGAACTCGGCTTCCTTGGACTCGTAAAGTGCGACTGCCTCTTCCTTGAGCTGCTGCTTGAGTCCGTCGCGGGTGCGCTCGCGGATGCGTCCGCGGGTGACGACCTCGAGAGGGATGGTGGGCAGCAGGAGCTCATTCAGCTCTGTGAGATTCCAGTCATCGCTGTCGATATCATCACTGATGCAAGTATCCACAGTGCTGTCAACAAAATCGGTGATCATGTTAAAAACGCTGTCGCGCATGCTCTTGCCGTCAAGAACTTCGCGGCGCTGCGCATAAATGATCTCACGCTGCTCGTTCATGACCTGGTCGTAGTCGAGCAGGTTTTTACGAATGCCGAAGTTGTTGTTCTCGATCTTCTTCTGGGCCCCTTCAATGGCCTTGGACAGAGATTTATGGGTGATCTCCTGGTCCTCGGGGATATTCAGCGCATTGAACATGGCGGTCATGCGGTCCGAGCCGAACAGGCGCATGAGATCGTCTTCCAGGGAAATGTAGAAACGGGATTCGCCGGGGTCTCCCTGTCGTCCGCTTCGGCCTCGCAGCTGATTGTCGATTCGACGGGACTCATGGCGCTCTGTGCCGATGATCTTGAGACCGCCTGCCGCGCGGGCCTCTTCGTCCAGCTTGATATCGGTACCACGGCCGGCCATGTTGGTCGCGATGGTGACGGCGCCGTGGCGGCCTGCCTCAGCGACGATCTCCGCTTCCATCTCATGGAACTTGGCGTTCAGGACATTATGAGGAATGCCTGCTTTTTTCAGCATTTTGGAAACTTCCTCGGAGACCTGGATGGTAATTGTACCCACCAGAACGGGCTGTCCCTTTTCATAGGCTTCCTTGACCGCATTCACGACGGCGCGGAATTTTTCTTTTTTGGTCTTGTAGACGGCATCCTGATCATCAAAACGGATGACAGGGCGGTTGGTAGGGATCTCAATGACATCCATGCCGTAAATCTCGCGGAACTCGCGCTCCTCGGTGAGAGCCGTACCGGTCATGCCGCACTTTTTATCAAACTTGTTGAAGAAGTTCTGGAAGGTGATCGTTGCCAGAGTTCTGCTCTCGCGCTTGACTTTGACATGCTCCTTGGCCTCGATTGCCTGATGCAGGCCGTCCGAGTAACGGCGGCCGGGCATTACACGGCCGGTGAACTCGTCGACGATCAGGACCTGGTCGTCCTTGACGATATAGTCGTGGTCCCGGTGCATGAGGTTGTGGGCGCGCAGGGCCAGGATAATGCAGTGCTGAATCTCGAGGTTCTCGGGATCCGCCAGGTTTTCGATGCGGAAGAAGCGCTCGACTTTGGCGACGCCCTCTGCTGTCAGATTGACGAGTTTGTCTTTTTCATTGACAATGAAATCTCCGGTCTCTTCACGCTCGATGCCCATGATGGCATCGATCTTGGAAAGATCCTCAACATCCTCGCCGCGTTTCATCTGGCCGGCAAGAATATCGCATGCCTCGTAGATCTTGGTGGACTTGCCGCTCTGACCGGAAATAATCAGAGGCGTTCTTGCTTCGTCGATGAGGACGGAGTCGACCTCGTCGATGATGGCATAGTGGAGCTCACGGAGAACGAGCTGCTCCTTATAGATGGACATATTGTCCCTCAGGTAATCGAAACCCAGCTCGTTATTGGTTACATAAGTAATATCGCAGGCATAGGCCTCCTGGCGCTCCTTGGGCGTCATGCTGTTGAGGACAACACCGACGGTCATTCCCATGAAACGGTAGACCTGACCCATCCACTCCGCGTCACGCTTTGCCAGATAATCGTTGACTGTGACGATGTGGACGCCGCGGCCCTCCAGAGCATTGAGGTAGGCCGGCATGGTCGCGACCAGCGTCTTACCTTCACCGGTGCGCATTTCGGCGATACGGCCCTGATGAAGAATGATGCCGCCGATCAGCTGTACGCGGAAAGGTTCCATATCGAGTGCGCGGCGCGCTCCTTCGCGGACTGCCGCATAGGCTTCGACCAGAAGATCATCCAGCGTCTCGCCATCCTGATATCTTTTCCTGAATTCTTCGGTTTTTCCGCGAAGTTCCTCATCGGTGAGCGCCTGCATCTGCGGACGTAGCGCTTCGATCCGGTCCACCAGAGGACGGATCCTCTTGACCTCACGCTCACTGTGCGTCCCGAAAAGTTTGTCTGTTAATCTGGACATAGTCTTCCTCTCAAAATATATCTCAAATTCGAATTACAGCTGCTCACGACTGGCAGCAGCGGTTACAAATCGTATCTGTACCTTTTTCAAAATAATGTCATGCATACAGAATCTGTCAGCGCACAGCTGTTTTAAACCGTGCATACAGAATAAATCATAGCATAGTTCTGTAAAAAAGAACATACCAGTCTCATATGCGGCTGAGATTATTCAGGATCTTATGCAGAAGGGAATGCATGGTCTGCGCCTCCTCCTGTGTCAGTTCAACACAGCAGGCCATCCGCGCCGGAACAGACAGAGCCCGTTCCCGGAGCTGCATCCCCTCTTCTGTAATGGTTACAGCCAGATTGCGTTCATCCGCCCGGGAACGCCCCCTGTGGATATACCCCTTGGCTTCAAGCTTTTTGAGAACCGGTGTCAGTGTTCCGGAGTCCAGAAACAGGCACTTGCCCAGCTCCTTGACATTCATCTCGCCGTGCTCCCACATCGCCATCATGGTGATGTACTGCGTATAGGTCAGGTCCAGCTCGTCCAGCATGGGCTTGTACCTGCGTATAATCTCCTTGGAACAGGCATACAGAGGAAAACAAAGCTGATGATCCAGCAATAAGCAATCATATTTATGATC